>Ga0208919_1000110_pt1 | contig 57281 bp, 64 predicted proteins | sample 4_EtaG_FD_184076 | JGI IMG/M metagenome (GOLD analysis project Ga0208919, IMG submission 184076) | Marine viral communities from the Subarctic Pacific Ocean - 4_ETSP_OMZ_AT15127 metaG (SPAdes) (version 3) | ecosystem: Environmental > Aquatic > Marine > Oceanic | place: Pacific Ocean | collected... | reverse complement strand
GCCGAAACTGTTTGTAGTCGAGGAGCGGTTACCGTCATCTGCATGTCCGGTCTTACCTGATCAATTGGAGCCGGACGCGCTAACTGTTGTGTTATGTCCGCCGATGCTATTGGAGCCGCTTGTGAAGTGTTGACCGCCCCGGCAGCAGGGTTCCCCACAGGTAAGTTACTAGCGCCTGTTACCGTCGTAGAACCTGCCGGAGCTTGTGCCGGAGGCAATGCCTGATTAGCGGCTTGCGCGGCGGTCTGATTAAGAGCCACTGCTTGAGAAGCCCTCATGGCGTCTGGCAAACCAGATTGTATGCCCGCCTTAAACCCACTGCCAAACGTGCCGCCTTGCATTTTGGAACCAATACCGCCCGTAACACCTTTAAACAATCCTGCGGTTAAACCGCCTATTGCACCCATCTTGAGTGCATCTTTGAGGCTACCGCCCTGTATAAGCGTACCGATACCGCTACCTAAAGCAGAACCAGCAATTGCACCGAGGGGCGTGAAAGACAAACCAATAGACAGCGCAATCGGCGCTACTTTCTTGATAACCTTAACAACTTTCTTAACGGCTTTTTTAAGGCCCCGAAACAGTTTTTTCAAAAAGAATTCAGGCTGTCCTGTCACCGGGTTTAAAGAGTTAAGTTCGCTACCAACCACGTATTGCTCTGGATCAATGCCCATCGCACGCATTTGGTTAAACAAAGTCTCTTTTAGACGAGGGTTTTCGTCAAACACAGCCATCGGAATAACTGTCTCGCCTTCGGCAGCATGGACCATGTAAGTGTCTTCGTAACGTCCGTACTCGGCCAATTTGTCAGCTACAGACTTTACGCCGCCTATGCCGCTTGGGGGAATGTAGCCCTCATTGTCGTCTGCCCAATCGCCTACAGTAGCTGTAAGAAACGTGGCTAGACCGCCATCAGGGACTTCCATTGATTCTGGACGCACAAAATCGTTCACAAAAAGACTCCGTTATTATGCTGCTTATTATTGCCCAAAGTGGGGTTGTTGTCACTCGTCATACTGTCACCGTTACTTGCCCAACCGCTGTCGTGGCAGAAGTACCCGCCAAGTAAGCTTGATTAACTAAGGTAATATGCAACACGCCGTCAACTTGGAATACCGCACCTACTTCTAAACCTTGATTATTAGTTTGTAAATCCGTCAGCGTAAGGGTCGTGGCCCGTAAATCGCCGGGATTCTGCACTTGCTCAAGAAACACAGAAAAGGCCCTAACTACTTCCGCCGTATAGTTTTGACTGTAGTCCGCCGGGGCTTGTGGAAACAGAGGTCTTACTACTTTACGAGTGCTCATAACGTAACAATGCCTCCTTGCGCGTAAGATATGTTACTTTCCAACTCGCGTCGTGGATCGAACTGTGCGTTCACTGAACGCACTTTATCAGGACCTAACGGTATAATTTGTGGTGCTACCCGGCCCATATCCGGCACGTTGTCCATCTCAAGGTAACCGTATCCTTTTTCTTTGGCCGCCCTTAAAATAGCGTCAATTTGTTCGGGTACATTTAACTCGTCAATATTTATATTAAGCTTTTCCGCCGCTTCCATACGCATTCGTGCGCCAAACGGCCCTGACCTGTCTTCTATTTTTAAACCCGGTCCTTTGACATACACCGGAATTACATTTGGTTGAGGAGGTGCTTCCAAATTAATAAAACGGTTAGCAAACTTGTTTGCTGTTTCTACGTCAGGCGTGAGATAAGGTCCAGCGTCATATTGTAGATTAGGGTCACGGTCTATTCCACTTATGTCAGGAAAATCAAACGTGTCCGAAGAAAATTTGTTGTCAGGCTCAAAGAAAGGTTTTTCTGTGCCGTGGTACAACACTCGATCTGTTTCAAACTTTAGCGCTTTGGCTCGTTCTAATCGGGGAAGCTCAGATATTTGCTGTATCTTGGCTGCATCTAAAGTATCTGTTCTTTGCTTTACATCTTTTGGAGATTCTTGCAAATCTATTTGACGACCTTCTCCTAGATCTTGCCTAGCTGGAGCGTCAGCCGGTTTATTCTTAATTTTCTGCTCTAATTTCAAAAGTTTTTCATCAATGTTGTTAGGCGTCATTGCCGCTTTACGGGCCATCTTTCCAAATTTAGGCACAAACGGAATGCCGCCAGATGCCGATAACACCGCAAGTTGACGCAGCGTGCTGGCTTTTTGAGCATCGCCCGCGTCTTCGGCAGCCAAAGCTTGACTAATTAAATTGTCTGCATCCATTAACGATTCTGTTTCAGCGATTACAGGAATCATGCCACGTGCAGTAGCGACAGGTTCGTCTTTAGCTACTTGTCCCATACCTTGCAAAAGGCCACGCGCATCTGCACCCATTGCCATCAAGCCTTGTATTACGTCTGTTCCGGTAGGCAAACCAAACGGACCACTGGTTGGTATACTCTCGGCGACATACTCCATTGTCGTGCCGGGTATCTCAGTGAGTCCTTGAAAGTATGCGCCAAGCTTAGAGTCAGCCACTAGCGCCTCCCGTCAGGGCGCACGTCAACCCGTGGTGTGCCTAGCCGCCATTGTATGTCCGCCGTATTGGAATCTACCTTGAGCGCAAACGATCTGCCACGCAGCCGGATATACGTTTCCTCGGTAAATTGTTCCACGGGCGTTGTAGCACTCTGCGTGACAGCCGAGGCTTTGTTTTGCAAATAGTTGCCACCGGGATAGTTGCGTGTTTGCAAGGTCATGTTGAGGCTTGCAGCCGCATCGGTAGACGCATCAAATGTTACGTCGGGTATCAATCGCGTCAAAAACACAAAGTCATTGCCTTCGCCCATGCTCAACTGACTGCTTTCTATAAAACTTGTAATCGGTGAAGCCGGTGACGTGCTGCCATCATTAAGACCAAACTCTTGGTTGTACAGATAGCCGTCAGTACCTGCTGCCATCGGATAGTCGTTAACTCCGCGATCTAACCAAAAAGTACGCACCAAACTACCGTAAGACCACACTTTTTCTTCGTAATTATAAATCACGTACTTGTCAATCTCGGTAGAGTCACTGGACGGGTAAAACCACCAGATCTCACCAAACGAGCTGTTTAGAGCAGCAGTAACAAGTTCTTTTTGTTCTAAGTTAAAATCGTTAAAAATGTACGAGCGCACGGTACAAGGCAACTTTTGAACCTGTCCGGTATAGATGTAGAACTCTTCAACGCCCATCCAAAACACCATGTCGTCTACAGCTTTGGCAGCGATGGGTCCGGCAATGGTAATGTTTTCGGATATTTGATCAATACCAAAAGTAAACGGAGGTCCAAGAAACTGCATGGCGTGTAAAGACACATCGGTAAACACTAATATCTGTTGTCTTGTTTCTACTGCACAGACAATTTCTGAACCTACGCCAACTCTTAAATCACCAGCGGTGTTTTCTACGGTAGCGGTCCACGTAGTCAAAGACTCCTGACTGCTAAAGCGAATTAGCAAAGGATCTTGTACACCGGGATTAGTCTCCGAATCGCAACCAAACACAATGACGTGACGATCTCTGTCGCTTACCAGAACTTGTTTGGCAACTGTCGGAGTAGTGGCGTCTGTGCCTAGAGTAGATAAGGCAACAGCTCTATCAGTACCCAGAGTGTTAGCACTGACATCCCAATAAAATATATTCCCATCACGCACATTAAAAATAAGATCTTCACCAAAGTTGTCATGCGTGTATACCCGTAGTTCATTAGTGGTCGTAGAAGTGACTCCTGAACCCCAAGTAGAACGTCCCCAAGTACCTGCACCCCAACCTGTGCCCGCTACTGCCAGCGTTAACCCTGTGTTGATTTGATACGCGCCAACCACAGAAGCACCACCGTTACCCGTGTCAGCACTGTCAGCTAAAACGAGAGTCGGACTCAGTTGACCGTCTACAGTTATACTTTGTATCGAAGTTCCCGCAGTACGGGCTTGTATCTTGTAGTTGCTGTCATCAACTATTTCGGTAATCTGGTATTCTTGATTTAATACAGCAGCAGTAATATTTCCGCCCAGAGAAACAGCACCGCTAAAAGTAACAAAATCGTTAACAACCGCTCCATGTGCAGCATCCGTAACAGTAAGCACCGCTGACCCGTTGACAGCGGTAAAAGTGACATCACCGGCAGCAGTGGTTACACGCAAGGGCGTAATGTCGTAATACTGGCCGCCTTCGTTTACATAATATTTTTCGGAAGTACCTACACCCGTGAGCTGTGTGCCACCCAACGTAACCCACGTATGCAGGGCGCGGCACACGCCTAAAAAGCTGTAGATAGAAGTTTTAACCCATCCGCCTATTTTTTCAGGCAAACCAAAACGAAACCGTACTTTATCCGAGTCAAACCACCCGCCTTCATTAGTATAAGACGTAGTTTCCCTGTTTACTCCCGGTCTAAATTGTAACTTCGTTAATGGCATTTACTCGCCGCCTACTCCAAAGATTAAAGCTACAGCGCCAAAAATAAAAATAACCGCCCCTATTACCCACGCAAACATTACGGCTAAATCGTGTATTAACACATCTTCTTCTCTTTGAGCCGCTGCTTTTTGTTTTCTTTTAACTTCCCGTTTCTTTTCTATTTTAACCGCTTCTTTTTTAATCTTGACCCAACGATGAGTTTGACCTTTGCGGGAGTAATAGTCGCCCACTTTCTTCATCATTTTTTCGATACGCTCTTCTTGCTGATCGATCGTAATTGCTTCTTCCAACGCAGAGCCTACCATCAGGTCATCAGTACCTGCTTGACGAGCTTTTTGTATATGCTCCTCAACTTTTTTCTTGGCCGTGAAGAAGCGCCCAACTTCACCGGCCATGTCCTCAACTTCTTTTTTCTTGGCGATAGCACTTTGCACAACGACAAATGCGCTGTCCAAAGCCTTAATTGCTAAGATAGCCTCGCCAATCATCTAAAGTCGTTACCTACAACGCTTTAATACGGTCTATTTCGGCTTGGACTGCATCGGTGAAAGTCGAGCTGTAAGTCGCATTAGCTGCATAACGTACTTTGTCCTGCTCAAGCATACCCGCTGCGGGGTCTACCCATCCGCTGACATTGCCCCAAGAGCTGCCGTCATAGGTGTGCTTACCACCTGCCCATCCATCTGGAGCAGTTACGCCTGTGTGCAAAGTTGCATTGCTTGCGTTAAGGTCACCGATATCAAAATCGTTACCACCGTTATTTCTAACAGTCGCGTTTGGTGTGGCTGATAAATCGACATTAACGCTATCGTCAAATACATAAACGCTTACGTTGCCGTCATTTCGAGTTATAGTCTGGCTCATTATGAGTCTCCGTTTAAAAGTAAAGATGTTGTTGAAATTGCTATTCCCGCATTAACGCTTGGCGTGTCTGCTGAACTTGAAAATTTACCAGAGGTGGTAACGTAGTATTTGGTTCCTACGGTTAAAGCACCGTTTTGCGCTAATCCTTTTGTTTGCGAGCTGTCTTGGAAAAAACTGACCGATTGTTTAGAACTGGAATTGTACAAGAATCCCGTATAAGCAACTGCTGTGGAGTGATACGTTACTTCTGTCCCGCCTGTCGCTGTCGTACCTGATATCGTTATAGGGATATATTTAAGATAATTACTTGTGTCATCTTGATAATACAAATACGCTTCTGTCGCAGAAACAAAGAACAAAGGCCAAGCACCGTTAATGGTTGTTTGAGCGTCCCGATCAACTGTAAAGGCTGAAGACTGTGTACCAATAGATAAACTGGTTCCACTAACAGTTATTGTCCTAGTGTACATATTGTCATTGGTCGCATCATTTGTAACACAAACAAACTTGTTGCTTTCTAAAAACACCAGACCAGTATAAGGAAAACTTGAACTAACTACTGAAGTAATAGCTTCAGTATCCTCTACTGTAGGTGTAGTTCCCGAAACACTAATGAGGTGTGCTTCTGCTTGATTGTTACCTGTGTTGTTGGTTAAAACAAAATCACTGGCACTGTCGTTAGCCACTATGTTGGGGTAACGTTTACCTGAACCCACAGTAACTCCACTACCTGCTGTTATTGTCGTACCAGAAACACTTAGCACATAAACTTTTAAGTCATCGGCTGCATAACTTGTTGGAGTGGCTGCTGCTAAATATTTACCCAAAGTGGCGTTGTACCCCACTGAGGCATTTACGTTAGCTGTGCCTGTGTCATAAATAGCGGGAGTTCCAAAAGTAATTGAAGTTCCACTTACGCTTCCCACCACCGCAGTAGCTTGTTGGCTGTTGCCATAGTCAGGATAAACAACCATATGTTGATCTGCCGCAGCGTTATAGACAGCATCTGGCGCATAAGTAGCTGCTGACTCGAAAACTACAGGAGTCCCAAAACTTACGGTACTTCCCGACACCGTTATTACAACGGCTGTTCCATAATTTGAATTATTAGCATCTTGAAAAAATGCTACAAACTTACTGTGTGTTGTGTCGTAAGTTAAAACTGGATAAGGGCTTTGTGTCTTACCCGTTAAGTCTGTGGTTGAACCTGTTGCTAATTCAGGGGACACCCCGCTCACCGTACCACCTTGAACTATTACGCTACCCGCAGCAGAAGCTGATATTGCGCTGTCGGCTACGCCTACGAAGGCTTGGGCGGTGAGGTTTGTTCCTTCATTAGTATAAACAATCCCTGTTCCCATTTGAGCATTAGCAACGTGTCTAAAAGCAAAAACCACGTTGTTGCTGCTTGTGTCATACGCTCCTGCAAAAAATGTATCTACTTGATCTGTGGTTAGCGCAAATGCACTACTAAATGAAATACTTGTTCCGCTAACAGTGCCATTTACCACCAAAGCGTTGTAAGGACTACCCCCTACAGTATAAGACATAATGGTCGTGTCATTGTTGTCATCATAAAGAACAGATGTAACTGAAGCGGATTCGGTAGTGAAGGCTTGTTTTGTTCCATAAGAAACACTTGTTCCACTTACCGTTCCAACAATCCCTGTTGCGTAAGAAGAATTAGTTGCGTCAGTATATCCAATTACAATTTTTTGTGCGGTGGAATCATAGGTAGCAAAAATACTAGTTGAAGAACCTGTCTGAAATTGAGTTGATCCACCTACAGTAATACTTGTTCCACTAATGGTACATACATTAGAGGTTCCGTGTCCTGTATCAAAATCAGTGCGATAAGCTAATAACAACTTAGAGGCATTAGCATCATAAGCCAAAGAATGATAACTTGTTTGGCCTAGTTGAAAATTAAACTCGGAACCAAAAGATATACTTGTTCCACTGACACTACCCACTACAAGAGTTCCGTAATCTGAATTACCATCATCTCTAAACGCAACGGCAAACTTCCCTTGTCCAACGTCATAACCTATTCCAATGTTTGTAGTAGACGCTGCATTAAAATTAGTCGCACTACCAAATGAAATACTGGTTCCGCTAACAGTTCCCATTATACCTTGCCCATACCCTGATGAATTTCTGTAGGCAATACAAATTTTGTTATCCGAAGAACTATAAGCTGTGGCTATCCAGTCTGTTTCGTTGCTGTTAAAAGCAACGGGCGTACCCCAAGATAAAGTCGTCCCACTTACAGTGCCAACCGCTGCATACCCGTAGTTGTTACCTAAGTTTTTATAAGCTACAACGACTTTGTTCGCATTAGCATCATAAACAACTGACGTATAGAGAGTTGAAGTAGTATCGTAGACAGCAGTGCTACCTTTTCCGGGGTTTCCCGCACTAGCACCACTTACCTCACTCACCGTCCCATCGCTATTAAGAACTACTGGCGCTTTTGAAGATATTCCACTACCGCTATCGGTAAATGTTAGTTGTTTGGCACTAGCCCCTGCTGGGAGTAAATCTGATAGATTGCTCACGATGTATACTCCAAGTTAATTGCTGTGGCTGACAGAGCTTTACCCGCTTTTACATCACTGCTGACAGTCGTTATTGTCCCATCGTCTTGGACGTAGTAATCGCTTGCGGGAGTCAACGAGCTTAAACCTGTAGCTGCTATGCCACCTTTGATGGTGATGTTCCCACTAGCTGCGCTTGAAATGGCTGCGTCTGAGATGCCGAGGAAGTTAGTTGATGTTAGGTTTGTTGAGCCGGGAGCCATTAAGAGAGAAGTTAAATCGCCATTTCCTGACCCTGCATAAAAAGTTTTTTGCAAAGTTGAGTCGTAGGCAATAGCTTTGTTCTGTGAGTTGTATGACATGACCACAGTGTTATCACCCGCAGAAGGAGTAGTTCCCGTTATCGTCACCCCTTGCATATAGGAATAATACGGGCTTCCCGTTTGTCTCCAACAAACCACAATTTGGTTTAAATTAGTATCATAGTCAGCACCTACCGAATCATAGGTAGGGCCAAGAGTCCCTGCACCCGCATCTGAATTATCTTGGACAGTTACAGGGGAAGCCCAAGTAATACTATTAGTCCCTCCTCCAGTAACAGTACCTACGGTTACTTTTAAAGTATCATCAGCTTGATTTCGATACACTAGACACATTTTATCGTTGTCAGGATCATAGACAGGAAGCAAATCTTCCCCTTTCGCACTAACGGCTGTTTCTTGACTGCCTAGTGTTACTGAAGCAGTTGCATTAGCCCCTGTCATTGTCGCTACTCGTGAGTAAGTAGTGCCACCTGATTCATACACCATTATCATACGTTGTGTGTCAGGATCGTAAGCTAGTCCTAACCAATTCACTAAAGCAGACATCACCGTGACAGGGGTGCTACCCATAGTTACGCTTGTTCCAGAGACAGTGCCACAATGAGCTAAAAGGTATGTGGTATTGTTGTAGTAAAGTATACAAAAATTACCTGTGTCTGGATCGTAAACTATTTTATCCCAAGATGTATACGTCGTGTGGGTAGCCCAATCAGTAGTCGCTCCCCAAGAGATAGAAGCACCTGCTCCTGTTCCTGATACCGTACCTACGGCAATTTTATGATTTCTATTAGGATTAGAAAATTCCATCCAAGCAACAACAACTTTATCATTAACAGAATCATAGCAACTGCAAATCGAGTAATTGGTATTACCTGAAAGTTGTTGTTCAGATGATTTGGTAATTGTCGATCCACTTCCCGTAAGAACAAAACCTTCTAAAGAGTTAGTTGTGCCTCCACCGCCGCCTAAATATTTATCTCCCATCACAACAGCTTGGCTGCCTCCGATCACAGAAATAGCTGGAGTAGCTTGCATAGTGGCAAGGAGTTGCGTGGTACTTCCCACAACAGCAGCAGAACCACTTACCTCACTCACCGTCCCATCGCTATTTAAGACAACAGGCTTACCAGAGCTAGTGACGTTACCGCTTGCTGTGAAACTTACTTGCTTACCTGCACCCGCAGGAAAAAGATCAGAGAGATTCGTCATCCTGTGTAATCCTTAATGTTAATCTGTGTGGTCGTTATTGCTTTTCCTATTAATTGACCACTTGTAGACGTTGTGATTGTCCCGTCATCTTGAACGTAATAATCGGAGCTAATCGTGAGGTCTGTAGAAAACTTAGCAACTACACTTTTTCCATAATAACTTGCCGCTGAATCAGCAAATGTAGAAACAATAGATTGTGTGTCTGGATCGTACACTGTGCCTAAGTAAGTAACAGGGGTTGTACCTGACCAAACTTCAGGAGTTGAAAAAGTAACATCTGTCCCGCTAATAGTTGCTTTAACTAAATATCCATAAGTAGTAGTTCCGTATTCTTGATAGGAGATAACAACTTGATTTAATGATGTATCGAAAACAGAAGAAGTGTATTTTGCTTTTGCTGAAAACTGCACTACTGTTCCTACGCTAATTGCAGTTCCACTTACAGTCCCTACTTTTGCAAGTCCAGCTCCTGCACTACTAGCTTCCCTAAAAGCAAAAAGAAGTTTGTTTGCGGTGGAATCGTAACAAACACTTGGGTAATCGTGATAAGCCCCTGCCCCTCCACCTACACTAATGTCCACAGGAGTTCCAAAAGTAATACTTGTCCCACTCACCGATCCTGTTACAGCATTTATGTAGTAAGTCGCTGTTTCTCTGTAAACAATAATTGCTTGGTTTGAAGATGTATCAAAAGCTATGGCGCTACCATCGCTTGCCTCTATAGCCTGTGAATCAAAAACCGCTGCGGTTCCGAAACTTATACTCGTCCCTGAAACTGTTCCCACGATAGCTGTGCCATAATTAGAATTACCAGTATCTCTGTAGCTGACTACTACTTTATTGTTGGAAGAATCATACACAACTTTGCAAGCATCGGTTGATGCAGCATTAAAAACAACCTCCGAACCAAAAGTTATATTACCTCCTGCAACTGTTCCCACGATAGCTGTACCGTGTCCAGAATTACCACCATCTTTGTATACAACAACAACGGTGTTATTAGACGCATCAAAACATATATCAATATAATCAGTAGCGGTTCCTGAATTGAAAACAACTTGCGTTCCATAAGAAATACTCGTTCCACTTACTGTTCCTACATACGCCACTCCATACCCAGTGGGAGTAGAGCTATCGTCACGATTTACAACTACCACCTTATCAGAATTAGTATCATAGGTTATTGCACCGTAATACCCTCCCGCAGACAAATAGGTAACGGGACTTCCTGCGCTCAATATAGACGGCCCTGTTACGCTTTCACACCGACTACCCCAAGTGTTTATCGTGCCTGTCGCTGTGTCGCTGATGGCTCCAGAGGCAATGCCTAAAAGGTTAGTTGAGGTGAGGTTTGTAATGTTGCCTGATGCTGTGTAAGTACGCATATAGGCGGTCGTGGTAGTGTTGTCCGTAATAGCGAGAATACTTTTATTTGCCACAGGATCAAAGCATTGAGCGCCACTGTACTGAGCGTTGTTTCCATTATCCGCCGACACTGGAGATGTCCAAGACATCGTTGTTCCGCTCATTGTTCCTTCTACAAGAAATCTATATTGATCTGCCCCTGCATCTTTTGTGTAAGTCGTAACGTGTTTATTGACGGAAGTGTCAAAACTACCTCTTATCTCATAACCGTATTCGCTTGCAACTACAGCCTCAGTACCAAAACTTACCGAAGTTCCTGAGACAGTGGCTACGATATAATAAACATAGCTACTTACTGAAAGGTTTGTAAAACAAATTGCAATTTTTTCATTTACAGAGTCATAGGTTGCGCTAGGAGAATTTGGGTTTGTTGTCCAATCGACATGAGTACCAAAACTTACAGAAGTTCCTGAAACAGTGGCTACAGCGGCCCGACCCTCGTAACCTGTTCTCCAAATTATTAAATTTTTGGTGCTTGAAGGATCGTATATGTTGGTTGCAGTAGACATCTCGCGTCCAGTGCTTTCTATTCGCACCAATGTTCCAAAGCTAACTGATGTGCCTGAGATTGTTGCAACGCAGCCATAGGGATAATTACTATAACCCCCTCCTTCTGCATAGCTAAATGCAATTAGAGAAGCATTAGCCGCAGCATTGTAGGCCACTTTCGTTGTGTAACCCCCATAACTACCAATCAGCGCTGCGGAGCCAAAAGATATACTTGTCCCCGAAACCGTACCCACAACCGCTCTAAGACGAGAGTAAGTATCATCACGATAGCTAATTAAAATTTTATTTTGTGACGCATCATAATCAGCAGAAATCCAATCGGCATGAACTGTATGCACTACTACGGCTGTTCCAAAGGTTAAAGTCGAACCAGAAACTGAAACAACACGAGCCGTTGGATAATTATTGTTGCCTGAATCCCTGTAGATAACCACATTATTACCACTAGCTGTATCGTGAACTAACGCAGGGTAGTAAGCTCTGTCCGTATCATAATCGGCTGTGCTGCCAAAACTTGCGCTTTGAGCATCTTCGCTAACTGCTTTAGCTTTACCATCGCTCGTCAAAATGACAGGCGCACCCGCGCTGATATTGCCGTCAGCTACAAAGTCTGTGTTGTTTTGACCGCCACCTGCTGGCAGCAGATCGGCTAAATTAGTCATTTATACGCTCCAACCAATGGTTCCATCGATGTAGGTCATTGTTATTTCAGCGAAATTTTTGTCAAACGTCAGGTCAGTAGCAGAACTGGCAATGTTGCTACCGTTACGTGCTACTGAAAAGCTTGTAGTGGCAGCAGCTCCGGTCCCATCCTTCACGATAACAAAGTCACCCGCCGAAGGTCCGGCAGGTAAAGTAATCGTAATGCTACCTGCTGTCGCTACAATAAACTGCCCTGCTGTAGCGGCTACGTTGACGCCGGTTAAAGTAGGGTCTGGTTGACCGGTTGGCGCGGCAGAAGACCACGCTGACCCGTTACTTACTAAAACATTGCCTGAGGTACCCGGACTAACACTAGATATTGCAGATGTTCCGCTTCCTATTAAAACGGCATTAGAAGTAAGTGTCGTCGCTCCTGTGCCGCCATTTGCCACTGGCAACGTGCCTGTGACTGCTGCGGCTAAATCCACGTTGGATAATGTGCCACCAAGCGTTAAGCTGCCTGAAGAAGTTACCGTGCCAGTAAGCGTCAGACCGTTTACCGTTCCTGTGCCGCCCACTGAAGTTACCGTGCCATCGCCAACGTCTACATACTGTAAAGCGTCGTTTACAGCGCCAGTAGCTCCTGCACCGTCGGTATACAAGATAACCGCTTTACCCGTGGCAATCGTAACTTCGTTACCAGAGCCTTGCTTGATGTTAATCGACTGAGCACCGCTCGTAGCGTTCTCAACAATCCACATCTTAGAAACTGTATTAGGTGCTAATGTCACCGTGCGAGTAGTAGTTAAACTTACCGCTGATGTGATTTTAAGATAAAAGGCACGGGTTGAATCCGCAGCCCCATCCGCCATAGTAAAAGTCTCATTACTATCCGCAGACATTTGTTTTGTACCATAACCAAGGCCCTGACCAATTAGTTCAAGGTTGGTGTTGGTTGACGTACCCCAAGTGCCACTTTCATCGCCTGTGGCAATCTCTTTTAATCTCAAATTATTAACATAAGTTGCCATTTTAAATCCTCGTTATGCTGCCATTGGAACCCAATTAGGTGTTTGTGACGGCTGAATTTCAATCCACATTGAAGTACCGCCCACGTGTCCCGTTGCCTGTACTCCCGTCAAATTCACTGTAATACTTGTACTTTGCGTTACTGTACCAACTTCTCCGGTAGCTGACACGCCTGTTACGCCAAAAATCACCGGTATACTCGGCGTTACGGCGTTCACATAAGCGGTGGCTTCTACTCCGGTTAGCGTTACATTAGCTATACCTGTAGTCGTAACGGACCCTACAGCCGTCGTGGCTTCGACGCCATCGACGTTGGCAGTGCCTTCAGCTTGGGCATCAACTTGACCCACAGCCGTTGTAGCCTCTGATCCGGCGCTAGAGTAACCCCAACCGGCATCACCCCAATCACCTATTCCCCAACCATCCAACGGTACGGTAACGGGAATGCTTCCAACTGCCGTTCCTACACTGGTAGCAGCGGCCACACCTGTCAAATTGACAGTGACGTGAAAAATCACGTTGACCAACACCGAACCAACGGCGGTGGTAGCCTCTACTCCTGTCAAAGTTACACTAGAATCACCTGCAAGTGTAACCTGACCAACTCCTCCAGTAGCCTGAACACCGGAGGAAGTTTGCCCCCAAGGGTCATTACCCCAGCTATTTTGACCCCATCCGTCTAACCGGATGGTTACATCTGCCATGTTAGGCTATCCTAATCAACGCCGAACTTGAGTTAAACGTAGGCATTACAACTGCAAAATCACCTGCGCTTGACGATTTGTTTGATCCAAAATCCAAAACCACAACTGACGGATCACCTGCCGCTGAGTCATTATAAATCAAAGCTCCTCGTGCCGTAATCGTAGAAGTGGACCACGTTTGATCACCGAACTCGGCATAAGCCGTTGTTCCACTGGTCAAAGGATCTACGTTTGTTAAATTTTTACCCGTAGCACTGTAGCCCGTGCCTGACACTTCGTTTGACGAAGTATAGGCGGTGGTGGTTGAATCCAACGTAGCAGCGTCTGTATAGAGCGCCATCTTAAAAGTGTTACCTCCAGATAGAGATAAATTGTGTATGCCCTGCATTAGCTCTTTTTTAAAGCTAGTACACATATAGTTTCCAGTAAAAGCCATGTCATAATCTCCTAATCAAATCGGCTAGTTTGGGTTGTCCAACATCGTTTAACGCATTATAGATTGTAGTTCTGTCACTTTGAATTGCTTCTTTAATGTAATGAGCAATGACTGACTCTATATTTCCTTTAAAAGCATGAGCCTGTTGTTGCAATATAGGGTTAGCTTGATCCGAAATACTGATAATTCGGTCTACACAGCGAGAGGCTACTTCTTCGGGAGTAAAACCTCTATTTGTCGTAGTATGAACTTCTACTGCTCCGGCAGACATTGTTAAGCCGTTTGTAATCATGTTTTCTCCCGTATAACCATGCCTGTACGATACTCATCCGTGACTTCTTTAGCTTCACCGTACTGTTTGAGTGCAACTAACGATTCTGCATAACGCTGCTCATATTCTTGCATTAGACCCGGATCTCCTTTCATATAAACGTAAGCTTCTATTAAACACCCATATAACAAGGTCAGTTCCGCATTTTGACTTAGCCATGTTTCACCGCTACCCGCCCCCGCAGTTAGACTAGTCGGACGATAATAGTAATGTAATTCGACATCATAACTGCTGTTTGGCGTGGGTCCTATGATAAAAGAACTCACATCAAAGTTTGCGTAGTATCTAGGTTCTCCCGTGACGGTTCGATCAGGGTTAAATTCTTGTATAAAGTTTACGCTTTTAAAATCTAAAAACTTTTTATCATTATTAGAATCAGTAAAAGACAATGAAAAAGGCGCAAGAAAATCAGTAGGTTGTATTAAAAACTCGTCACTTGCTGTCATATTGCCAGTAGCATTTTTTCTAAACAAACTTAGTTGAACTGTTTTTAAAATCCGCTCCTCTGCCGAACGAATAAAAACAGGCAGGTTAGTCACAAAAGACGTTTCTGTATTTTGGGTGTAATCCTGAATTGCTGTTTTTAATTGATCGTATGTAAACGCCATTATCTATGTCTTCTCGTTTTCTTTGCTATTTTTTTAGGTTGTGACGAAAATTGTTTACCCGCCTTTGTGTCTTTTCTTTTTTTCCTAGTTGTTGCTGCATATTCTTTTGCACTAAGCGATTTAATAGCACTAGTGGGCAAATATCTTTCTCCGGTTTTTGCGCTAGGCTTACCCGATTTTGTACGCCATTTTTGTTTTGTCCAATTCTTCAATGATTTTTGTGATTTTTTAAGAGCCACGTTTTTTCTTACCTCTTTTTTTAGGCAACGATTTTTCTAATTTATCCGCTTGCCCCGCGTGTAATTTAGAAGCTTTGCGTAGCTCTCTTATCATTTTTCGTTTCGCTGCGTCAGTAAACTCAACCATTAGTTTTTATATCCTCCGCCTTTTTTCTTGTATTGCGAGGCCAACATTTGCGCTTTTCGTGCCGACCATTGACCCGGATTACCTCCCTTGCTTCCGGCCTTAATTGAATTGAACAATCGCTTACGCATACCCGGTTTAGTGTAGTTTCCGGCTTCATTTACTCTTGATTTTTTGGCTTCGCCTCCTTTGTTCATACGCAAAGGACAACCTGCACCTAAGTTTACCCGTCGTTCCATAAGCTTACGGCGTATTCGCCTGTCCTCCCATTCCAGAGTGATTAGTACAATAATAATGTAAAGTAGGTGCTCCACTAGCAACAGTTATTTGCGTGTAAGCTCCTGCATTACCCGGAACACCTGTAGTGGTTACACCGGTAGTATATTCTACACCCCCGCCCCATGTTCCATTTGGCGTAGTAGAGAATCTCAAAGGATGATTAAGATTAGTACTATCAGATTGATCAAACCTGTAAGTGGATTCTTCTACTAACGAAACCGTGGGGCTTACAACGCCTCCTATATAATATTTATTACCTGTACCATAAGAATTCGTGCCCGTAGCCACCGTTACAATAAATTCAGTATATACGTTGACGGTTCCGCCCATATTAGAATGATTTTGACAATAGTAGTACAAGGTAGGCGCATCATCCGCTACAGTGATTTCCGTATAAGCTCCTGATGAACCGGGCACTCCATTTTTTACTACTCCAGTGGTATATTCTGTGCCTCCAGAATGAGTGCCGTTTGAAGTGGTAGACAAGCGCAATGGATGATTTAAATTCGAAGAATCAGATTGATCAAATCGATAAGTATTTCCTGCTTTTAGAGTAACCGTTCCCTGCTGCACACCATCGACATAATACCTATTACCTACACCCGGATTAGCAACAGTAATTGCAAAAGTATCCGATAAAGTGCTAACAGAACCTACAGCGGAAGTGGCAGCTACCCCTGTGACTGTTGTGCTTACATCGGGTGCATTTGCGGTTACATCTCCAACTGCCGAAGTGGCAGCTACCCCCGTAAGATTAACTGTTACGTCTGGCAAGGCATCGGTGCTGACCGTTACTTGTCCTACTTGACCAAAGCCTGTTACGGGACGCAAGTTGGGGTCTTCAGGTAAAGGAACTGCTACATAAATTGACAGAACCATCGGAGTATTAGGTCTTGGGTTTTTCAATGCTTGGGGATCGGTAATATGCTTTCTAGGGTCTAGCTGTGGTTGTTTTTTCTCCCACTCATCAGGACCCACCAAAGCACCCGTCCACTCCAGCCGCATGTCGTTTAATTTATAAACGAAGCCCGAACGGTCCGAAACGCCTAACGCATATTTGCCCGTGGCAAACTTAGCCATTAAATTGGCCTCGCATAAGCAATAGAGGGCTGAATAGTAAACGAAGCTCTGTCTCTGTCTTCCGTCGCAGCAACAATAAACTCTTCTTCGTACAAAGTTTTGAGCATTGTCGTGCGATCAGGAGCTATCTTTAAAGATAAATAATAAGCCAATCCTGCTGCCAAACAAGGGTAGAATCGAAAAGGCACTTCCATTGTGTTGGTAAAAGTATCTGCGTCTTGTATGCGCGTGAGCCTGTTAAAAACAATTTTATCCGTGTTGTTGTTCGGTGTAGGCCATAGTTCGAGCTGCGGTGTTATCAGTCGATTGAGAAAAAATTGATCAACACGCCCCGTAGTTGTTTTATTTGGTATGGTTAAGTAATCATCTCGACTTACTCTCGGAATAGAAAAGTCAGTGTTATCCCTACGAATTACAGCACTTAGAAAATCAATGGTGCTACGCACATCGTTAAAATCTATCGCCGAGGACAAGGTAGTAATTGTGCCGGTGGTTCCTCCGGTTATATTTTCTCCGTTAGAAAAAGTCCCCGTAGGAAGAGTGATAGCAAAACTCGTCCCACTAGGGATGCTCGTAATTTGACACGTAGCTCCGCTCGTTCCCCCTGTCAAAGTTTCCCCAATAGAAAAATTGGCAGTAGCCGCTACAGACATGTTTAAAGTGCCTCCGGGGTAAACCCGGATATTAGCGGCTAAATCTATTGTAGTTTCTTTGATAGTCCACTGATTTAGTCCACGATTCGCCCATTCAGCTAACAAAAGATTTAAAGATCTTTTTGCTGTTTTGAGATCATATCCAGTGCGAACAGTACGCCCGCATCGTTCGAACGCTTCTTCGACGTAATCGGCTACGTCAAGCTCAAAATCAGTAGAGGACGAGGTTGTCATAGGTCTTACCTTCTACGAGAGGCCATTCCACCACCGCGCATTCTAGTTGGCCGCCGTGTTGCCTTTACCTTCTTAACCGCACCCCCGCCCATCATCTTACGAGGTCCCTTGGAAGCTTTTACCTTCTTAACAGCTCCCCCGCCCATCATCTTACGAGGCCCTTTAGAAGCTTTCACCTTCTTAACAGCACCTCCACCACGCATTCTCACTGGTTTCTTAGACGCTTTTATTTTTTTAATCGCTCCACCTTTGGCGGCTTTAACAGTTTTAGTTCCTTGCGGTACTTTTTGTCCCATAGCCATACGTTTATGTTGGGGCGTCTTATCAGAACTAGATATGCTGCCTCCGTTTTTCTTTCGAGCAGTAGTTTTACGTCCTTTATCCATAGTCGAAACTGCGGCATAAGCCCGTCTGCCCATAGCTTTTTCTGTCCCTTTACTTTCATCTCGACGGGATTTTAAGCTTTGAGTTTTTTTGCCCGTATTTCTTGCCCCAAGGGACTCGTCTAAACGTGCGTTGTAACCTTGTTTTTTACGTGCCATTTTTAAGCCTCCGATAGTAATTTTCTCTTACTTCTAACATTTCACCTAAACCGTGTTGTTTTTCGTACTCTGCATAGTAACCAGCTTTTTCTAATTTTTTTGCTGACTCACACAATTTAGATAAGCGTTGCACAAAAACCATAGCGTAATCTAAATTTAAATCATAATCTAAGTTGACTTCTTTGGTTTTTTCATTATTAAACAAAGGGTTAGGTTCGTCGTCCGGATGAAAAGCCATAAGCCATATGTCTTTTTCAATAAAAACACCTTGTGCGATTGCTTCATTCATTCCATCTAAAAAAGCATAATAAGAATCGTGATTTTTTGTGTAAGCTAAATCTACTAAAACAACTAAATCATATTTATCGTCCCATGTACTGACTATAGTTGTTAAGCCTTGATATGAAGACGAATTTTTATATGAAAAACCTACTCGTTCTTCCGACCACGACTTTGCAGCAAAAGGACATGCGGGCATGTCGTTGAATTCTGGGTTAACGACTTCCAAGAAATCTTTAGACCACTGTCTTATTTCCGTCTCTATTGTTTCTTCAATTGTCATTACCATGCTTTACAAGACCAGTATCTAGCCGTAAATTTGTCTTTTGCAGTGTCACAATTATGCCTAGCCCTAAAATTTTTGCGGCGTCCGGGCTGACTTTTTTTAATAGTCATATTGGCATCACCAAATCGAACTAGCTTAACTTCAGTTCCTTTTTTTGCCAAAACAACCGACTTTTTAGCGCCCTTTACGCTTCTCTTAGGCTTGTTGTATCCCGCAAAAGTTTCGCCTCTATACTTCAAACGCCCACTTGGCAATCGCTCCACATTCTTTGTAGTAGCCATTAGTTATAAAACACCGTAAAAGCGGCAACATCAGCGGCCAAGAAATTAACAAAAACTCCGTTGGCACACAAAATTCCCTCATCGGGTATATCTGGATAATCCGCCGTATTTTGAGTACCCGTAGTTTGTAAAGTCATTACGGTATCGCCATTGTTTCCACTTTTAAATGCCAACGGACCCGCGTTATTGGTATTTACAAAATAAATTCCCCTAATACGCGCCCTTCCTGCAAAAATCGTTTCAGAAACAGTAGTTCCACTGCCAACCGTTACATTACCCGTTAACGCCCCGTCCACGGCAATCTGAGTAATCGTTTTAAATACATTTGTCGTGCTAACTGTCGCTGATGAACCCGGACCACTAATAGCCTCTGTTACAGCGTTTCCGTTGGCATCTGTGCCAGTGAAAGTAAAAGTTTTACCCGTTTCCGCAGAACCGGCAGAAGTTATTGTTGCGTTTCGCGCCGGAACTAGCGTTGCCACACCTCCGTCCGTAAGAGCGCCGTCTAGGGTTAAGTTAGCTGCGCCACCAGTAGTTTGCGCCGTACAAACGCCATTGGGGTCGGCAGCGGCAATTTCGGACGACAAGACATGGGTAGAAAAAACATCTGATCCCGCCATAAGTTACTCCTTAATTTCGCCACGCAAAATCATGGCTTTGTATTCAGCACTGCCCGGATGTGGTAATCCGGCTTTTGCCTTTGGAGCAGCAGCTTTTTTAGCAGGTGCTTTCTTAGCTGCGGCTTTCTTAGCTGGAGCTTTTTTAGTAGCCACGGTTGTGTCCTCCCAAGCTTCGTTAATATCGGGAGTAGAGGGGTCATCCCCTCTAAACTTCCCGCTTTCATTTCTAGCACGTTTACGAGTTGTCGTAGCCATGCTATGTGCTCAAGTTGTAAGCAACGCCCCGATCTTGTGCAGTGAGCACGTAATCGATACCCATGCTTTTAGTTCCAGTAGCATCACCGCTAACTGAAATAATAGCTGGAGTTACATTTGCAGTAGGGACATTTGTTGTATGTGTTCCCACCAATTGCTTATCTACAAAAAACTCAACTACGTTAGTTCCATTAGTAGCCTTGCCTTTGGTTGCAGTAAAACCTAGGGTGACGAAAGCACCGTCAGTCATATCATGTGTGCTTGCCAAGACAGTTTCTGTCTCCGTGTCTCCACTTTCAGTAATTAATCGAAGCCTTGCACTGCCGTCATCTAATTGAAAACCAATACGGTTAGATGACAAAAATCCATTTTCGGGGTTAGTTGCAAAGTTTTCACACAGTCCCCAGAAAGCGTCCATTTGACCCACACCAGAACCTGATGTGCTATCTACATAGACTCTTGTTTCAAAGTAAACCATTTCACCTTGAACATTAGGTAATCTAAAAATTTCATTAGCTTGGATTGATCCGCCATCATCATCTGTAGTAGCAGCAGAAGTGATAACCAATACACCATTGGCTACATCTGCCGCAATGGATACATCTGCGCTGGTGTCTTTTACAACAGTCCAGCCAGTGTCTAATTCCATAACGAAATCGTCCCACTTAGTGCATTGATCAGGCCATACGCCTATGTTTAAATTTTCAAGCCCTTTCTGGGCTGCCGAATAAAGAATCGGGCCTTTAAAATGTGTAGCCATGTAGTGTTCTCCTGTCGTGGCTAGTGTCTATCACGGGATGCAATAGTCAGTGAACAATAGCAGTATAAACCAATAAAAAAAGGGCGACAATAATGCCGCCCCTTTTGTGTAACTCAAAAGTTACTATGCGCCCGGTGTGCCAAAAACACAACGCCAATCAGAGACACCAAAAGCGTATCTCTCACGAGCCTTGAAACGCATATTGCCTGTATCAAAATCTCCTTCCATCGCTGTTTTAAGCGGAGTTCTGTTGAAGAGTTTGAAACCGTTAGGGCAGTCAGTTTTGACAAAATACGCATCGGCATCAGTAAAGAAGTGGTTTACCACCGCGCCTTCTGGGAGCATTCCCATTGATTTCATTGCGTTTATGTCATTATCTGCTGAACCCGGACGTAGGTTTGAGTTAATGATTCTTTCAGCTATAAACTGAAGTTCTTTAGGAATCAATAACTTAGTGCCACGAACAGCTATTTTCAGCCCTCTCTCATCAGTAAATCCAGCGATCTGAATAAGAATATCTTCTAACGAAGTTTCATTCAAATCAGCAGGAGTTGCTAACAAGTTAGACTGATTACCAGACAAACTAGGGTGAGCTGCTGAACACAATGCTGCTCCATCACCTATGGGTGATGCAGTAGAAAAAGCGTTATTTAGTACAGTAGCACCTTTAATTTGCTTAGTTTGCGCCATAGAACGAGCCAATGCACGAGTGTATCGGGCCGCCAGACGATCATAAAGATTGTCTTCTACAGCTTCTTCTGTAATGGAGAAAGCAAGAGCAATAGTTTCCATTGTGTAACGAGCAGTGTAAGTTTCCTGCGCGTCATCAAAGTTAATTGCACTACCTTCTGATTTAACCGGAGCAGTTCCGAAACCAGACAGCATAACTTCTTCTTCGAAAGCTCGATCTGAGCCTTCAGCTTCAAAGATTTCTGCTGCTTCGTTTTCGTACCGATCATACTCCAACCCAAATAAAGCATTCAGGCCGGGTTCTAGTTCTTTCGCTAATTGAGCGCGAGAAATAGTCATTTAGGGCCTCCTTAAATGCCAGTTGAGTCAGCAGTCGTCTGGGAATCAAACGAACGAGTTGCTGCGTTAAAGTGAGCGTTCAACCGCACTTTGAGCGGGATACCCGCCGCAGTGAAGTCATCGTTTGCCTCATCATCTACGATGCCTACAATACGCAAAGGTAAGGTAGCTGTCGTATTAATGTTTGCAACGCTGGCTTGGGAGTTTGACTTACCTGTATCGGTAGAACCGGTACGGGCAGAAGTGCCCAAGTCAGTGTTTGAAAAAACGGCTGTTTGTGCAGTCGCTTTATCTGTTAAAGATGCATCAGAAGCACATTGAAATATCTGATTGGGGTTGTCAGCAATATAAGCCATGACAGGATGGTTAGTGTCAACACTTACACTGTTGGAACCGGGCCAATAGTTAAGCCAAACTGGTTTCTTTTGCACGGAATCGTGATACATAACTCCAGTAAGCACGCCTAATGCTTGAGTTGTACCACCTGCGGTATCACCCGCTTGGTCAATAAATCCACTGGCTAGAGGAACGACAATACCGCCGTTAAAGATAGCATTGGTGTTATTCGTTGCTATCTCATATTCCGTGATACCCGTTGAATTGGGACCACTACCCACCATACCAATAGGACGTAGACCATAGGCTGTTTCTTGGTTAGCCATAGAACTAATCTCCTAAAAGGTCACTCTTTCAGAGGACCACCAAAGTTTACACGAGATTGACGGTCAGGCTTGCTGATCGTCATTGTATTGTGAGCGTTCTCTCGCTGTAACTCTTGGTCTACCGCATCTTGCAGGTCTTTAGCGCGACCTTGATAATAATCGTTTCTTTCTTGTACGGTTTCCAAAGGTATACGAGCTAACATAAGCCCACCGACCCCAATGACACCTTCGTATTTACCTGAATCAATGACCGGCGCTTCAAAGTCAGGATATTCTTCAGCACGTACCAATTCATATCCTTCTCGTAATCTTGCCGATACATTTTTTGTATCAACAAACCCACGAGCTTCTGAACGTATCCACCGGTGTTTATACCCTTCGGGCGCAGGTGGTGCATCTAAACTAGAGGTGGGTGCCCACGGCTTACGCCGTTCGGTCTTTTCTCTAGTGCTTGTAGCGCGAGGAGTTCTGGTGCCCTCAAACCCTTTTTTGTTCGTTGACATCATATTCTCCTAGTTTTTCACATGTTTCGCGTATTCTTCTAGCGGCACCCCAAGTTTTTTCGCAATAGCTACTTGGCTTTGGGTGAGTTTTACTTGCTTGTTGCGTCCTCTACTTCTACTGCGGGAATTTCCGGCTACATTTTGGACGGGTTTTCTGCCGGAACCGTTATCAAACTCTGCTGGGAACTTACCCCTTATGCGAGAATCTAGCTCATCATAATAGTCATCGCTTTTCGGGTCAAATCCTTCGTTCTCTACCATTGCTTTATGTATGCCAAAAGCGGCAAAAGTCATGGCCTCATCTTTTCCAAACCATTCATTTTTTGCAGCCCACTCCTCTGCTTTTGGATCAGGAGCCTGTGCGGCAGGTTGTTCGAAAGCTTGTGGCTGCGGTGCTTGAGCCTGTTGCGCTTGTGGCTGCGGTGCTTGCGCTTGTGTTTGATCAGGAGCCTGTTGCTCTCGATTCCTCTGCACAGATTTATAGCGATCAGCAGAAACGGCTAATTCAGCTAACTTACGCTGACCTTGTATCACAGCATCCGTGTCGCCTCTATCCATTGCATCTTTTATCTGCTGCTCTGTTTGAGTTTGCTCAATATTTAAACGGTTGCCGTATTCCGTCATATAACCTTGATCAACCGTTTGCAACCGACTCTTCATGCTTGCCGCTTCGGCTTGCACACTTTTTGCGTAGTTTATAGCCTCCTGCTCTCTACGTTCGGCTTCGCGCATTTTCTTGGTGAGTCTATCTATACGTTTTTTTACGTTTTTAGACACCTCATCATGCTCGTCTTCATCGCTTTCTTGAGCAACTTTGACTTCTTCTTCTTTTTTAACAGGCTCCTCTACGGCAACCTCTTCAGTTTCTTTCTTTTCTTCCGATGGCAAATTAACCGTAGTTTCTTCATATTCCTCAAAACTTAGGTCTACCTGACCGTCGTCTACCTCATGCGTATTGCTTTTTTCGTTCGCCATTGAATTGTCCTTAGAAGCTCAAAATGTCGTCTGGGTTTTGAATTGTTGCTATGACCTCATCGTCGTTTAGAACACGGACCTCGCCGCCTTCTATCTTGAAACGAGATCCAGCATAGCGCGGAAACACTATCCAATCCTTTTCTTTGCACCAAGCACCTGACGGAAATTTCTCTTTGTCCGCGTAAGCCAAAGAACCCACCTTTAATACATAACCTACAACGGTTTGTATTTGATCCTCGTCAATGGTCTGTTTGCTTAATGCAATACCGCCGCTAGTCATGCCTTTGCCACGATAGGGCAAAATTAACAACCGCCATCCGGTGGGGTTAGGCATACGTTCTAGTAGGGTACCTTGTAACTTTGAAGGGTCTAAGACTCTTTCGTCAGGATCAACGTAAGAGGTTTCAATGGTCTGCGTGCTGGCGGATACGCCATCGGGTGTAACTATTGCGGCTTCACTCATCTATCTGCTCCTGTTTTTGTATAAGGCTCGTGAGTTCCTGTTCTACATAAAATAAAGCGTCCATTTCTCCCATCAACTTCTGATACTGCTCCATGCTTTGAACGCCGTTGTTTTCTAATATTTCTCTTACGTTTTGCTTCCTGCTTCTAATGGTTTTTTGTATAGCGTCGATTAATCTAAAAACATCCATTCTTATATTTCCTTATTTAATCGGACACTATCTTATACTATTCTTTTGCGATTCTCCAGATGTGCTTGTTGGATTGCATGTTTACTTTGACCAAAATATTCTACAGCGTGATAATGCTTAATTAACTCAGCGCATAACCATTTGTCGTATCGTTTAAAGTCCCCAAGGTATCTGCCGTATTTGCCTTTTTCATGTGTTCTCAACAACACCTGAGAACCTATTGGTAAAAACTCTTGGACAAATTCTTTGGCGAGAAGTCCGTATTTTTTTTCTTCCAAATCTCTAGTGCGAGATTCCGGGCAATCCACCCCGAAAAGCCTAATACGCTGATTAACAACAGAAATATTCCAGCCAAGATCCACATCCACATCGACCGTATCTCCATCGATTATTTTGAGGATGGTAGCGTTGAAGACATACGGATCAGACATAGGTATTAGTCTTGATCATGTCGGTGACTTCTAAACTTCTACCTTTAACTTGTTTAGCCCAGCGTGAATCCAGAAACTCAGAGGCAGCCGCGTCGTAGTTTCCGCTTTCCATGTGGTCTATGGCTTTTACAAACTTAGCAAAACGATATCGGCCCAAATTGAAGTGCATGTTGATGATTCCGTCTCGACGTGCTCCCTCGTCTAGCTCTTGAAACCAGCGATACTCTTCGCTTAATTCCTGTATGGTACGAGCAATATCGTTAGCAAGCATGAAATCAATTTCTTCATCACTAAGACCAATACCACGATGTTCTGTAGAATCTTCAATATTTCGGCCACAGCCAATGTGCAGGATTCCTAAGGAATCCTTATAAGCATGAGCTTTAACGCCTTCATGGCGCTTGAGTGTTTCAATTAATTTATCCATTTTATTTTCGGACACTGCTACTTGACCCGTAGAAGCTAGAGGCAGCGGAGGATACAAGACCTCCGAGGTAGCCAATAACCAAGTTAGTAGTAGCAGCATCAACCTCTGCTCCCATCATAGTGACAAAAAAGCAATATATTAAGAATCCTATCAAAGAAATCAAGGCAAAAGCTTTGCTTGTTCTGTCTTTGCTAAAATGCCGTCGAGCGTCTTTGGCGTCTTGCGCTTCTGTTTGAAAAGCTTCCAGATCAATTTCCATTTCTCGGATCTTATCCTCGAACTCTCGATCCGCTTCTTTAACCTCGGCTACCCGATCTGGGTTCTTTTCCAGAAACTTTTCTATCTTCGCTGGGTTCTTTTCGTCAATGCCTAGTTTGTCAGCCAGTATCTTGACCGCCATGCCCGCCACCGGATTGCTAGAGGCAATCGTCTTGGTGATTGTCGGTGCAAGCGTTTTAAGTAATCCACTAAGTTTCATTGAGCAATACCCACAGTTTGATTAGGGCTTCGAGGTTTTTCACTACTTTCCCTCGGCGTCTTCCTCCACGATTTCGTCAATCGTATCGCACACATCAGGAATCCGTATTCCGGTAGTAACTTCAGTAGTTACACGGCCTACAGCACGTATGCCCTTGTAGACACCAGAGCAATATAACTCCTTGTTAGCGATCATGTCTTCAGAAACGGAGCAACTGCTCAATAGAAATAGGCTAATTAGACAGAAATGTTTCACGTGGAACGTCTCCTTTTGCGTCGGCTTTTACCGGCGGTGTTTAGCGCGATGGCTACCGCTTGCTTCTGCGGATAACCTTCGCGTTTTAGTTGCTTAACATTGCTTTTAACTGTTTTTTGACTCTTACCTTTCTTGAGTGGCATAAATCACCTAGCTAATTGTAAATTTGCCGCCGCGCAACATGGCTCCCATACCCCGACAAGTGCCGGTAGTAACCGTGCCTTTGTCCAAATTCTTAGGTGTAGGAATTTCTTTAAAATCACTAAAAGGTGCTTTGCCTTGATCTTGAATTACTTCAAATTTAGTGGCTGCGGGTGTTTTAGGTGGCGGAGCACCGTTAATTTTTACTGTTCTACTCATGGAGTTTCTCCTAGTTTTTCACGTAATCTCATGTTTTCACGCATATTTGATGCATTTATGCGCTGTTCAGTTTGTTTTTCCTGCGATTCTAGCCGATCGTCAAACTGACGGCTTCTTTCTTGCATTTTTTGCTCTTCTAAGCCCAGTTTTGCCTGATCATTAGCAATATCTGCCTGTGTCTTCTGACCTTTCAGGTCTATTTCTTGCTGTTTAAGCGCAATTAATGGGTCAGGACCTTCTTCTGCTCCTCCACCCATGATTTGCTGGCTTAATTCACGTACCGCCGTCAATTCTTGAGCAATAATCTGCGCCACCATCGCCTCAACCTGTAACATCTGGTCCTCGGTAGCCGGTTGACCCTGATTCTGCTGCACGAATTGAATGGCCGCTTGCTCTCTGGCTTTGAGTTTGACGTGTTCAAGGACGTGTTTTTGCAATGCCACAATGACATTAGGCATTTGCTGCACCATTCCACCTGCCATAAACGTCAAATGCGCCAAAATATGCGCGTCATGGTCCTGTCCTTCAAACGCTTTAAGTGAGATCTCTTCTAAAGCGTCCACATTTTCTTGTGCAGGATCTTTTGGTTGCGGTTCTTCCACTTCCGGGGCTTTCAAAATACTATCAATGTCCCTAACACCCAAGGCTTCGTACATTCTTCTGAACGCTTCCTGTTGATTATGTAGCTGCGGAGCTTGCATGGCTAGTTCAAGCTGACTCTGAGCCAACGCAATACGCTGCGCTTGGGAAAAGATGTTGGGATTAGACACCGGAATCACGTCTATCCGGTCGTCAAAGTCTGACGCCATGATGGTTTGCTCACCACCGGCCACCGAATACGGATATTCCTGCGGCAAAGACTCGTGCATCACCCTTGCTAGAATCTTAAATTCTTTACGCATGGCATAGTGCAACCGTTTATGCACCGCACTCATTACCCGTGCGCCCTGCTCCAACATAGCGACCGTAGTACCCACCGCCGCGCTCTGGTTACCATCACCTACCTTCATGTCGGTAATCGTGGCAAACCTTTGCGCCGCATCCACAACAAATCCCAGTAACTGGAACAAAGTCGTATCAGGACCTTTAAACGGCAACGCCATCAAGCTGTCCCGGATTGCACCACCGGGCGCGTCAACATCTCGGAACTCACCGGGCTGTAACGGATCAGCGTCGTCCCTGACCCGTAAACCACGAGCCTTGAAACCCGCCGGTAAGTTAGACAAAGTGCCCGCATCAATAAGCTGACGTAACGCGGCAGTAGCAGTCCGCGATAAACCGCCTATTGTATGTATCAGTCCTAGGCCATAAAAACCGAAACCGGGCAGAAACTTGTAATGCACAAAGTAAGCAATTTTTAATTTCTTTGGATCGTCCTCGGCATAGTTACGCCGGATAGACAGTATCGTGCCTTTCTCCTCGCTAATCGTAACGATGTACGGAAGCTTAATACCAGTAGGCTCGTTAGCGTCATCCATGTCTTCAAAACCTTCCAAATCCAGTTCTACATGAAACTCCAACAAGTTTACGTCGTAGTTAACCGTGCTCGACGGGTCCACTCCATCTATCTTATTGATTTCCTTCTGAACTTCGTTATCGTCGGCTTGCTGCGGCTCAAGCTCCACGTCACGATAAAATCCTGCAAGTTGTTGTTTTCTAAGGTCATTAGCTGACATAGGCACAACGTGCGTAATAATCGGACACGTTTCAAGGTTAGACGTTTCATACGGAACAACTAAATGCTCTGCCGGAACAAAGGTACTTACCGGACGCTCTAACGCGGCGTCGTAGTACACTTTCTTAAACGTAGAACCGGCTAAAGGTAAATAAAACAACATCTGATCAAACTCAGGAGTGTATTCCTCCATGATGTCCGTCAGATAAAAATTCATAAACTGCTTAACCCGTTGAGCTTGCTGCTCTTTTTCTTTAGTCAACGCGCCCATAATCGTAGTGCGAACAGGTCCTTCGGGAGGCAAAAGCTCGTTGTAAGCCTGTGCCTGAAACTGAGTTGCTGCTTCAGCGAGTAACGGATGCGTTACACCCGTAGCACCGCGAAACGGCTGAGTGCGCTCTTCATAATGAAAACCTAAAAGCTTGAGTCCCTCCGAATAAGCGTCCATCCACTCTTTACGGGTTTCTTTATTGCCCTCATACTGTCCCTGTAAATCGTTAGATAAGGTTCCTAAAACCACCTCGTCCATGTCTTCGGCTAAATTGCGGTAAAAATCACCCTCGTCAATCATCCTTTCTTCTTGAGGATCAAAGTCAACTAACACACCGCCATCGTCAGTGTCACTAATCTCTACTTCCGACATTAGCTCTTCAATGTTCAAACCTGTTGTATTAGGAGCGCCAATTTCAACATCGTCCATGATTTCTATGTCAACAGTCTTTTCAACCATTGGCGTGATGCCTTCACCATTAGCCATCTATTTTCTCCTCGCCATAATGCGATCTAGTGAGTCAGCCATCTCTGGACTCATATTCTTGGCTTGCATACTGCCTATCCCTGCTTGGGCCATGAGCCGTGATCCGACAGCCGCGTCTCGCGAGTCTTCGACCTCGCCGCCGTGGGCAAAACCCAAGGCTCCCAAATCAATTCCTAAAGTGTCTGCTTGCGCTCTTACGTCGTCTTCGCTCATATCAAAAGCCGCCCCGGCATCTGCCAAGCTCATACCCTGACGCCTCGCGTAGTCCAGACCACGCATCGCGGCTTCCTGTTCAGTATAGTCGCCCGTTCCTACTGCGGCATCCTGTGTATTCAGAAACTGCAAAGCGGCTTGTTTTCCCGCTAAATCCGGTTCAAATCCTGCTGTTAGTGTCTCTAAGTCCATAGGGGGCGTAGTTCCTGCCCCATAGATAGGGGAATAGTTGTCCACTCCAGTGGTGAGCATTCCAATAGGAGCTTTGGTTCCATATCCAAACTGATCCACCGCTTCCAACACCTCAGTGGCCCCGACTTCAGGGTCAATACCAAAGGAGGGCTGTTGTCCAAGAACCGGCTTTACTGCTTCGGCAATCTCTTCGGCAGTAATGCCTCCCACAGAAGCGGCATAATCACCTATTCTCTGAGCAGCAATGTCTTTAGTCTGCGAAGTGTTAAACAAATTTTGTATGACCTCGGCACGGCTAGGTTGTTGCGGAGGATCAATCGTAGGAGGGGCAGGAGTTGGAGTAATAGGTGTAGGGGCAACTACCGGAGTAATAGGTCCCTTAGTCACCGTGTTTCCCTGAGTTCCCAAAACATTGGGATCTATTGTGCTTATAGGATTAGCCGCGACACCGGGGTCTACCATGTTCAACGTGTCGGCGCTGCTGGCTACGATGTTGCCCGTAGTTGGCTGCGTTCCAACAGTCGTGGTCCCTGTGCCGTCAGCGTTGATGCCCATGCCTGTGCTGGGCAAAATGGCTGAAATATCTAGCTCTCCAATAGTGGGTCCCGAAGGCGAAGCTGCTGCTGTGCCCATCGTAATCCCCGTAGTCGGGTTACCCTGCGCGTCGATTCCTTTAGTGACCACGGGGACCCCACGGTTAATCGTGCGCTCTGGAAAATTAAGCCGATCAAACATGGTTGTGCCAAGCTTGTCCGCTACCGTGAACGCCGGAGTATCTTGCGTGACCCGCGCTACCTGCCTGTCTCTGGGCAAAAACGCATCTAATCGTGTCGCTAACTGATCCGGGGTCGGTGCAGCAAAGTCCGTGGCTACCCGCACGTCTTCCAAAGTCACATCCGCTGGCGTAAAACTAGAATCTGGCTTGGTTGCAAAAACACTCTTACCGCCTCGCGCTTCGTAGGCCGCTTCTGAATCAGGATCGTAATCCCTAAACGCCGAACGTATTACTACGCCGTAATCGCCAGACTTTGGAAACAAATAATCTTTATCCGTAAAATCGTAAGTGTAATACTGGGCTGTCGCTTGAGCGGGAGTCAGTCCCACCGCTTTGGCAAAGTCTTCTTCGCTAAACGTAATCTCATCGTTCTCGCGCATCAGTTTCACTAACTCAGCGCGGGCCTGTTCTCGGGCCGCTGTCAAAGCGTCACCTTTCAGTCCCCTGCCCTCAAGCTTGGCGTCTAAACCATCTAGTTCACTTTTTATTTGTGCGAGGGTTAACGCAATAGGACCGCCAGAAGAGCCGCTGCCCATAGGAACGCCACTACGCATCAAGTCGGGGTCGCCTTCGATAAAATTAGTTTTGAGCGCGAAAAACTTGTTAAGTTTAGCCATAATACTGTATCTCTGTAGGTTCAGGAGTGTCCCAATCGTCAGTGGGCAACTGTACAAAGTTACCCTGTCGATAACGCATCAACGCTTGTGTCGTGCTATCCACCAAGTCGTCATACTCCCCATTTGGAAATGCCGCACACTCTTCGATTAGCTCCTCGGCCCATGTTGTTTCGGGTGCCCAGATCATCCCACTTTCAAATAATGGAGCCACACTGTGTACACGCGATACTTTATCATTACCCCTAGAAGGCGTAAAGTTTACAACAGGGATTCCCATGCTTCTTAGCTCGTGTGTCAAAGGCACTCCCGTGGCTTTTGCTTCTATAATTACTGTTTCGGGGTCCCAAAATTTATACAAATCAAACGCCACCTGTTTCAGTTCAGGAAAATCCCAACGTCCTTTCTGCGAATCCAACAATATTAAATTAGGGGTCCCTGACTCATTGGGATAGAAGACACCCCACGTAGTTATTGCACTGAAGTCCGCCGTCTCCTTTTTAGTAAACGCCGTATCGTAACTTTGTATCACATACTCCAGAGCCGGAACCTGTTCCTTTTCCCAAAGGTTCCACCACTCCCGTTTCAAAATAGACGTTTCATCGCCGGTCGGATTCTGCTGATACTGTGCGTTCCACTTGGAAAGAGGGATAGACGCCTTAACCGCCGTCAAATCCTCGTTGCTCCAATACTCCGGCCAACACGCATCCCCGGAAGGAAGCTCCATCGGAAACTCCACAATTTCCCACTGGTCGGCCAAAGGGTCGCGGGCCATGCTACGTGTTAACTGACCTGTCAGATCCTTCTCGGACCACCGGGTCATTACGACAATTATCGCGCCTCCCGGTTGAAGACGTTGACGCGGGCCACCTGTGTACCAATCCCACGCATCATCGAAACCAGTATTAGACATAGCTGTTTGCTCAGAATGAGGATCATCAATAATACACAAGTCAGCACCGCGACCTGCAAGATTAGACCCCACCCCAACAGCATAATACATGCCTCCACGGGCTGTATCCCAGCGACCCGAAGCCTTTGAATCAACTGCAAGTTTTGCATCAGGAAATATCTCCAAGTATTCATCACGCTCCAATAAATTTTTTACTTTGCGGCCAAAGCCCACAGCAAGTTCCGTGGTGTGTGTGGCTTGGATAATCTTCATGTCAGGATTCTTTCCAATCATCCATGCTGGAAACAGGTAACTAGCGAACTCTGATTTTGTGTGACGAGGCGGCATATTGATAATCAAGCGTTTTAGCTCACCCTTCGCCACGCTCTCTAGTTTGTCCGCTATGATTTTGTGATGACGCCCTGTAATGAACTCAGGCCACATAGAACGAACGAAAGGAATAAACCCCTCGTGGCATGCGTCTATGCGATCAAGTTGCGCTAATCGCAGCTCAAGCTTCAGAATCTGGTCTTCTGTGTCACTTGTCGGGTTTGCCATTCTTGCCCCTATTTTATGAGATCGTGTAAGACTTTATCGATGCAGATTATACCCTCTATTTAAACACAAAACTCATTATTTTTTTTGCGTAATTGTTCGTGAGAAACATGCTCTAGCACCTCGCCACAGGGAAATCCCCGTGGTCAAATTTTTTGCGAATTAGGGTCCTTTAGGGGTCCCTAATTAACCTTTATTGCGGAGTCCCGGCACGCGGATCGCGGGCACTGGACCCCGGCACGCGGTCCAGATCGGCGGGTAATCGGCCCCAGATCGGCGGGTAATCGGTCCCGGTCCCGGTCCCGGATCGCGGGCACTGGATCGCGGGCCAGTGATCCCGGATCTCGGATCTCGGACCCCGGCCCGGTGTTACTGGTACGCGGTCCCGTAACTATAGAGCATAGTCCGCGGGTCCCGTTACGGGATATTTAACGCAAAAAAAACGGGCCATTAAGACCCGTTTATAAGCGCCAGGATTTTTGTGTGATTAATGGTCTGTTAGATAGACCCGCGTAGATCCTTTGATGAAACGTAGTCGGCTAATATCGTCGACGCATTGGAGCTTGTATCGGCGCGTCGATCGGTCGTATCCGATTTTTTCATAGATCGTCGGCTTTTTAGCATTGCCAGTAAATCGAATGAATTCACCATTTTTGATTGCGTTAACTGGTACCGACGCTGGATCAGCGGGCCTATGCTCCCCAAATATAGCTTGGAAATCAGTTTCAAGATCCCGCAAGCAATCGGTACAGTTAAAGGTCTTATAACCAGTAACAAAAAACTGCGTTTTAATTTTTTTGCAAACCGGGCACGCGGTCGGCTTAAATGTTTGTGATGATTTCATTTGATCCCCCCTCAAAAAGGATATTAGTTTCTATCTCGAATATTTCCGGGACGTACCCGTACTGCCTCGAAAATGCTTCTAATAAAATACTAGTAACGCTTTCGAGTTCTTCATTTGTGAATAAATCGTGTAGATCAATTGTCTTCATTGTTTATTTCTCCAGCTCTATGATTGAATCGACGCCGCTAGTGAATGAGTAACACTGGCGGCAGTCTATACATTTTCGGCCGCTGCAATTATCGGCCGTGCTTGGTTTGGTTATGTTATTAAATACTTTATCGAAGTATTTCGGCGGGGTTTTTAAAACGCGGTCCTTTATAGGATTCGAGAAAATCAAGATTAGATTATCTGGACGGGTCGCGGCCGGGTCGATCGATCTCTCGGCGGCGCGAATTATGTCTTTTCGTTTGGTCCATAACGCAAACGTCGACGCGGGATTTTTGCGGGCAATTCTCAGGAAATTGAGATAGTGCGTTTTATTGATTAACTCTCCATGACCGTGAAACCTAAAAGAATGCGCGTTAATGATTGGCAGATCTTCGACGGGTATTAGTGAATTACTCAATAACTGGGAATTACGCTCCCAAACATCAACGCAATTAGCGCGGTACGATCTTAGCATTTTAAAAGAATAACAATTCCCACAAATGGTGCGTTTATTCGCATGCATGGTTATACAATGCGGATTAGATAAAGTATTCGTATTGATAGCGCCGACGCCGTCCAGTTTACCGGACATTACCGACAGTTTAATTTTCATAAGGAAATACTCCACTTTTATTAATTGAATATGGGAGTATATGGGATATATAGGTATATGGGAAGAGAAGCAAAAAACGGGCCAAATAGGCCCGTTTCAATTGTAACGATCGGTTTAAACTCCGATTTATGCGGCGGCCGCTACCCGGTCCCAATCGGGGCGGGGGAGATCTAACACTTTACCTCCCAATTTCTGCCAGTCATCTACTTGATCTGGATCGACGTTATTACCGACGGCCGTTACAGCGTTAACTAGAGTCGCACGAGATACTGGATTACCGGCGTAACCAGATTGACCAACGGTCTGCAATAACCCATCTAATACGCTGCTAGTTTGCGATTTAGTCAGATTTAAAACGGTCCCTAGGTTATTCACGGCCGTTTGCGCGTCGGCTTCGACGATATCCCCGGCGGCGGCGCGGAATTTTTGCAGGGTATTATCAAAATTCTCCCGGCTAGAATACGCGGCCACGTAGTCCCTCATTTTTAAGCTAGTCAGTTCATTGTCTTTTTGCTTGGTATCGTCGGCCAGTAATCCGAACGATTCCTCCCCGCGTGCCGACTGAATATGGGCCGACCGTTGCACGCGCTCCGTTTGCATACCGTTTAAACAGACTAGGGTCCAAACCAGTTCCGCAACAGATACCGAACCCATACCCACTTCAGAATTCGAGATCACGATCCCGGCGGCCATCTCATCACCAACGGCCGCGCCAGTGCCGGTGAAATTTTCCGACTTCAATCGGATATACATTTTTTGGTCGGTGACCGTAGCACGTACAGTCCGCCAATCGGCTTCGGTGTTATCTAACAATGGGGGAAGTGCTGCCGCTAATAAATCGTAATTATCATAAGTTTTAAAAGCGTCCGATACGAAAGCACGCCCCAAAAAGTAATTATCATTATCACTGGTATACGCCCGGATCATGCGATTACTGGTTTCACGCTGAAAAATAGCGTTTACAAGGTTATCGAATTCCGCCGGATAATAGTCTTGAAATCGGCGTGCATCCCGCGTCGCAATACCGGCCTTTTGAGCCAATTGGTTAAATGCTACCGGATTAAGCGCGGTTGTAAGGGTAGGCATGCCGCGATCGGCTTCGATAATGATCTCGCTTACATTCTCTTGATCACCTTTATAGGCGGCGGAATGATGCGGAAGATATCCGGCAGTGGAAGTACGTAGTTGCATGTTGCCAGTGGATTGGACTATGTCCGCCTTACGTGTTTGATTATCGGTCAATTGCTTCAAAAGAGCCGATAGGCTTCCGTTAAGACTGTCCAATTGCATATATTGATTAGGATTTACATCTATCATAGTTATTACTCCAAATTAAAAAAAGGGTGCTACCTATCAGTAACACCCCCATTATGCACATAATAATCTTATATGTATAGTATTTTTAGAAATTACCCCCTAGAGCGGCTGTCGTCGTCATGGTCCTCCGAGATTACTAAATGGACGGCGTCAACGGGCCAATCGTTTAATAATCTCTCCCAGTAATCGATCGTAAATTTAAGCTGCGAAATATTTTGTCGGACCTCGTCTTTTGTAAGTTTATATTCAGTCATTGACACGCACCTACGATTTCGACGGGATCATTCGTTTGAATCCAGACTTTTGCGCCGCAGGAAAGCGGTTTGTCCGGGGAGTAGACCAAGCGGGCATCACCTTTGAAAATGACCTCGTTACATTTTCGATTTCGCTTGTAGTCTTTAACGGTTAAAACGGGCAGATCCGCGCCCTTAGCATTGGCTTTAATATTATGCTGATTAACATGTATTACGGTCTTCATTTTTAACTCCTTTCTTTAATTTGAGACGGGAATAGATAGGCAGCTCTCGCCACGGCTTCGATCGTCGGCTCTACGTCCCAGAGGACCATATAAAGAACTCGATCGCTACAGCGCCGGACCTCAGTGCGCCTACCCATTGGCCGAAAATAATAATCGGCCGAATAAGCGCGGACTGAGGACTGCCGCCTAAATGATTTTTCATACTTATTGAGTATCCATGTCAGCATACCGCACCTCGATTTGGCCGTCTGGCCGTTGAATAATAAAATCACGCATAAGCGTCTCCTTTCTTAGTTGTGTATCGGAATTTAGATAATATGGGATTACCGTGTGGTAATCAAGTCTAACAAAGGAGTCCAATCGGGAGGGGTAATTTCTAATTGCGGGGGATATTTGATACCAAGCTTGGCAAGCTGTCTAACAGAACTGGCATGATAGGCTTTAATCGTCTCGCCTTCCGGGTTGGCGCAGCAAACCAGAAACCACACCGGGTATTCCTTATGGCTCTCAGCAAAGGCTATTTGATGGGGGGAAATGCGGACGGCGTTAGCGTGGGTGACTTTCAACTCCCACATCGCGAACTGGCCTTCCGCCGCAACCAAAACATCCGGGATGCCTTGAGAGGCAGAACTTTCTAGTCTAACTGGACGCCATTGCGGGCGATTCTTCTGTATTGCTCGTTTGAGTTGTTTCCAAAAGCTTGACTCGCTCTTGCGTTTCAGAAGTTTCGTCTTCGATATCGACTCGTTCCAAGGTAGCAACTGGCTCATAGCTTGCCTTCAATTCTTCAAGAGCTTTCATTACTTGCGATCGGTCCATCTGATCAATGGAGCCGTGCCGGATTTCTGATTTGTTAATGTAGATGGAGCCTTCCGCTTGTCCTCTGGCTTTTTCTGCCGCAACCGCTGCTGAGTACGCCCCGTTATCCAGAGCTTCGTCCCGGATACGTTGAAGGTCTTTAATGTGCCGCCCGTAATCTACCGCATATTTTTTATTCAGTTCAGCTTTATACTCGCGTATCGCTTTGACGACATGCGGACTGCGCTTGGGATTGGTCAGGTCATTAGCACGGGCGTGGGCTGATTTAACAGGATACCCGGCAGCAATAGCCGCATCCCGTTTAGTTATCTGGCCGTCTTTAGAAACCCATTCCTTAACAAACAACTCTTGTCGCTTGGTTAGCTTTTGAGCTTCGCGCTCTACCATCGTTCGTTTAGGTCTACCGCGTTTACGATTGCGGTCGGAGGCGGGTATAAGATATCGATCTTTCATGCCCTCGGATTATGCCACAAATTAAAAAGCCCTTTCTATATAGTCTGTACAAAATATATTTATTTTTAAAAAAAAATTTCTATTGACCCCTTAACGGAATTCTTGAATTAAGACTTTGTGTATTTTGTGCAACCTATTCTGATCATTGCCGTAACCGCTGAAAGCCCCGTGGTCCGTGGCTCCTGAACCATTAGTTACACAAACTACACCAGTTACGGCGATTTTATGATTTTTTTTTATTTTTTTTATTTATTTTCCCACAGACCTATATAAAGAGCGTTTTAACCTTTTTTCTTTTTCTTGGGCATTACCGGGCGTTTCAGCTTAACAGGATCAGCGACGGTATTGTTCTTACAAAACACCGCCATCCGGGACACGTATTTGTCCATCATGTGGTCGGAAACGCTGTCCGAGGCTTTCCAATCTTCTTTCTTGGTTTCGGTGTCAGGGTTAACGAAGTCTGTGCCGTCGTTAGCGAACCAGATCTGGCGCAGATGATTGCCTGTTGAGGGTCGGTAACCGACACGGGGTATACGGGCGACGATGTCAGAACCGTTGACGATGGAGTACTGTGACTTTAGATGGTCCATGCGACAGGCTTTGAACTTACTGAACGTGTTTGGCTTGCCCCATGAAACCAGATGCAGGTTATTAAATTCTCGGGACAGGTGACAAGCGATCTCGGCGCACGCTCCCCCGAGCGAATGGCCGATCTGGACAGTCTTTTTAGCCGGGTTCAGTTCTTTACGCACATCTTTCCAAACGCCCTGTTGATGTCGATAGAAGCCCATGTGTATCCATGCGCCACGGATAGGGCGTGGTATGAACAGAAGGTTGTATAGCCAATCGCGTCGTGATTCGGTTCCGCGCCATACGACGTAATCGACATCGGCGGTTTTAAGTACGAAACATGTGGTATCGGTGCGTTTGTTTTCGAATTTTTTAGCGCCGGGAATCTCGTCTTTGTAGGCTTGTTCTGCGAGGTGTGCGCTTTTAGTGAGTAGTCCTGTATCGTGTTTCATGGTTGTTGTCTCCATAATAAAAAACCCCGGACCAATTATACATTAGTCCGGGGTCTATCGCTCTTGGAGTTAAAACAACTATAGGGTGAGAAGAAAAGGTAAAACTCACCTTTTGAAATCGTACCCTTCCTTTCTTGCGGTGTCAATTAAGTCACCTAGCTTGCGTAAAAGTGCTTCAGTGTCTATCGTGTTTTCATGATAATCAAGAAGAACCTTGCTGATTTTAGCGCGATCGGACACGGTAAGTGCTTTTCTTAAAGCTTCGATCCCTTCATCGGGGCCTTTCAGTGCATAGATCTCAGCGCATTTAGACCGGATCTCATCACTAGATATATTGTTGGCATCTGCACTCATTGTTTTTTATCCTCTTGCTTTTTGTCTTTCAGGTCTTGAAAAGCTTCTTTGAGCATATCCTTCATGTCTTTCTTTTCTTTAATCGCGGACAGGTCCCTTTCCACGGGCTTTCGGTTAGGCATATTAAATATTACTTTTGTCATATTGTTTCCTCTTCTTGGTTAATGGGTGGAGCGTATTTTTTAACAAGTTGGTCGTAATAAAAATTCATAAGATCCTTTTCTTTAATTTTGGCAAGGAAAGTGTTGAATTTTTTTCGAAAGACTTTCTGTTCTTCATTGGTTGGAAGTATGGCTTTCTGCTGTTCTTTGAACACCGCTTCGATACGGTCCATGCTTCTTTGTTCTCTTTTGGAAAGAGAAGGCGGGTTTTCTTCCCAAGCTTTCTGACGGCACTCGTAACACACGCTACCTGTGTAATCGTAGCTTTTGCGGCGATACCCATTTGAGTTCCACACGCCTTTACGCAAGGTAGGCCGACCACACTTGGTTTTTGAATCATAGCCAAAGCATTGGGTCGGGCGGGTGTGAACCCATCGGGCGACTTCATAGACAAATGTTTTGTCATTGTCAGTAAAAGCCTCTTCCTTTTGAGTATGAGTTTCAAGCATGTTTATCATGTTTTGTAAAACTTGAATCTCGTAACTGTGGTCAGGTCTGTTCCAGTTCATAGTTGTTCTCCTATTAATGTAGCCCGTATCGTGGGCTAGTCGGCTACTTCCCTGCGGGATAACGCAGTGGTAGCTGCGGAGGTTGTTTAGGAAAAACCCTGACCTAGTTCAGGTAAAACCTCGGACACTCATCCGCTTGTCCACCGTAACAACATAACCATAGTCTTATATTATATGTGTAAAGTCAACAGTTAATATCTGACTTGAGTTAATCGACTTTTTTCTGGGTTCGGGTGTGTACGCATATCGTTAGCTGTGCCAATCTCATCTACGTACATTTCCAAAAGCCCAAGCGCCTCTTGCCAATCGTGAGCTATGTGATAATCGGTTGGGTCTTTATGAATCCAATCGGGACAGCTTACATATCTGCTCCAACACTCTAACCGATCGTCTTCACACGTCAGCTCGTGGGCCTCGCCGTACTTCTTTAGCAATCGATAAACTTTAGCCCGTTCCTTATTGTAAGTGGGTTTTTTGTACTGGGGTTCTGGGATAGTAAGTTTGTCCCGGATCACCAGTTCCCAAACATAAGAAACTCGCGCTCGACGTTTTACCCCCTCGTTTTTGATCGAGACAATTGCCCCAACCATTCCGCAAGCGTACCGTCGGCCCGTAACTAACTGCCAATGATTGCCCGCGATGATTAAGTAAACGCGGCCCGGTGTTCGTCTCTCTTTGTTTTCCCGTAGCCATCGGGCCAACGTGGGCCTTTTGCTTTTAGGGTAAGAACCCAGAGGGACGTAATCTATCCCAAGCTTGGTTAACACTAAGCGCATGTTGCGCTCGTTAGACCCGCGTACCGCGCCTCGATGATAACTAAAACGTCGAAACCAAGAAGCGCATTCGCTTGTGTCCTGTCCGGTAAGAAACGACAGCACGGCAGGGCCGCAGTATTGATTCGAACGCGCAGGACGGTTCAATGAAAATAATTTCATAGTTGTAACTCCAAATTGTTAAAGAACAAATATGCCCCGAGCAAGGGCATAGCTTTTACTGCAAAACCATTATCCCATATTTCATGTGTAAAGTCAATCAATTATTTTTTCTTAATTAAATCAACAACTTAGCGGTATTTGATTATCACATAAAAATATGATAAAATGAGAGCTTGATAATCTAACTTGGAAGTACCAACATGGGTAGACCATCGAAATGGCCGGATGAACTAGTCGCTGAGATCCGGCAGCAACGCTTCGAAGAAAAACGTAAAGTGAAGTGGCTAAGTGAGAGATATGATGTTCCCATCGATACCGTTCGGGATTGGTTGTTTAGAGGCCGTAGAACCGACCTCGCAAGTGACACCACGTCCGTGCAGCAAGTGCGGTGAACCGTTTTACATGGACAGTCAGCTTGAACTTCTGGCAAAAAAAGAAGGGATGAGCATAGAGGCTGTCATTTGTTTAACGTGCCTGTCAGAACTGCATTGGGCCGGGGACGCGGTTTATCCAGAATCTATAGAAGAGTACCACTAACCAGTGCCTAGTTCTGCCTGATCCATCCGCTCTTCGCGCAGTCTTTTCTCGCGCATCTCGCCCTCTAAAAACTTTTGGTCTTTAGCAGTTAAGTTCTCTCGTTTCCATGCGTCAAAAATAAGCCGTAGCTGTCCGCTAATCGTGCGCCCCTCAACGTGCGATATGACTACGATCTCTTCATAAATGTCTGTAGGCACTAAGACCGACTTCCATTTCTTGGTATCCATTGCTCTCTCCTATGTAAGATTGTATGAGATTATATCATCATTTTATTTCTTTGGCATCGCCCCAGTTAGGTCCGAGGTCGATATCACACTTGTTAGGTACTTCTAACGGTACGGCCTCTTCCATCATCTTGGCTAACCCTCGGGCTTCATCGGCGTCTGTCACCGAAAAAGCTAACTCATCATGCACCTGTAATAGCGGAATCTTACCCGTTTCGCAGATGTTTACCATCGCCTGTTTAGTCTGATCCGCCGCACTTGCCTGTATTAGACGATTAGTTGCCTTATAGGTGTAAGCACGCTTGAGCTTGGTGGTTGGCCCGTAGGCGTTCACAGCTTCGTCGTAAGGCATAGCCTTGGTCATCTCAAACGTATCGGGTTCGTACAAATTAAAGCGACACTTACGGCCTCTGATGGAGCGTATGCAGCCCCCGGACCGTGGGTCGTCAAGATAGCGTTGTACGCCTTGGGTCAGTTGTTTCACAAACGGTACTTTCTTATGGTACTGCTTGGTCAGGTCCTTGGCTTCTTCTAAGGGGATATCTAGTTGCTGACTAAGCTTGTTAACACCCATGCCGTACATCAAAGCAAGGTTAATCGTCTTAGCCGTCTTACGCGGCAACCCCGACAGATCAGCCACCATGCTGTGAAAGTCAGCGTCCGGGTTCTCTTGGTACTCAGTAATGAATTCCTCGACGCCGCCCATGTCCATCTTACGGTAATTTCCAAACGCATGGGCATAGTGGGTCAAGATCCGTGGTTCCTGTTGCGAGTAGTCTATTGCCGCCCACTGCTCTCCCTCCTCCGGGAGAAACAACCGGCGTATCATCGGACCCAGTTCAGGATCGCGGGCCGGGATCTGCTGTAAGTTAGGATTGTTCGCTGAAATGCGTCCAGAGACAGTTCCGCCATCGTCAGACCGCACTTGATTGATGTGGCTGTGGATGCGACCGTCCTTACTGACATATCGCAAAATACTGTCAATAAACGTCCCCTGAATCTTGTTCAGATTCCGCGCCTGTACGATGAGCTTCGCCAGTTCATTCGGATGCTCCGACAGAAATAATTTAGTAAAACTGGGCGATCCTTTTTCCGTGGAAGGGTAACTTAGCCCCGCCCTATCGAAAGCCTTGGCGATGGATGCGGCTGCCCATACTTCCACGTCCATGCCCGCCAATTTGTTAATCTTGGCATACGTGGCCTTCTCACGTTTTAACAATTCTTGCTTGGTCCGTTCAGCTTGATCGACATCAACTCGTATACCCTTTTTTGTCATAGCGACAAGGTGCGGCAGTAGTGCCGTTTCAAGCTTCCACACATCCCAGAGATCTTCAGTGTTTAACACCGTTTTGAAATGATTCCACAACTCCAAGGTGATCTCTGCATCTACCTCGGCGTAAGGACCAACGTACATGGCGGGTAGCTTATACATTTCGCCTTTCGGGTCTACGCCAAATTCTCGTGCCGCTTCCACCAAAGTCTTTTCAGACTTGGTTTTTCCGAGATAGTCATAGCACAGTGCGTTCAACGAGTAAGAGAATCTGTTCTCGTCTATTAACGCCGCTGTCAGCATGGTATCTATTACACGGCCTTTCACTTCAAAGCCCATCGCTTGAATCCACCCGAGGTCATATTGCGCGTTGTGCATGACCTTGTCCGCACGGCATTCAAAGACCTTCTTCAGGTACTTGTTAATCTGCCGTGCGTCCATGTTACCGCCGCCTTCGTGACCAATAGGAAAGTAACCTTTCCATCCGGGCACAGCGATTGCGTAACCAACTACTTCACCATTGTTAAGAGGCCAACCGGGTCCTCTGCTTTTAAGATTGGGATCTCGCGTCTCTACGTCGATGGCGATTTCAGGTGAATCGAAAATCTCAGGGAATGGATGTTCCGGCGGAAGCCAATCAGACTTCGGTGGAAACATCGCCATTTGAAGTTTCGTTTTCATATCCTCACCTTCTTTATGTCCGCTTCTGTTATAACTGTTTCACGCAGAATAGCTTCTTCGAAGTGTTGACACTTCACGCAATACCACCCTACCCGCTTTCCTGTTTCCATATTTAACACTTGGTCAGATGTTCCTTTACATCGCGGACAAGTGTTGGTTGATAAATCCTGTTCTTCGTTCATAAATCATAAGCTCTCGTAAAATCTTCGGGTTCAATTAAATATAAATGTTGTTTAGTTCTAGTCACCGCTACATAAAAGACACGGTGTAAATCGTCTGGCGGACCGGATAAAGCCGCCGAGGTAAGGTCTAAATAAACCACTACCGAATCGGCTTCGCCGCCTTTTGTCTGGTGTATGGTCGATAAACGGATACGGGGCTTGGAGTTAAACTTTTCTCCGCGTCGCAATAAAGCAGTAATGTAAGCACGGTCTACCGCAGGTAGTTTGTCCAAAGCCTCATGCCAAATCATCTCGTCCGTAGCTAACAAGCCATACTCTTCCTGTAGCTCTGTTAAATTAAAAGCAGCATCGGGATCAGCTATAATCTTTTTCTTGCCTCGGGCAATACGGCCGCCGTTACCCGACATGTAATAATAGATAGCTTGCACCGTGGGCAGTGACACCTGATTCCCTTTGCGTAATTGTTCCCACCCGTTTATGGCTAAAGACATCTTCTCGCTAATGCTCCGTGAGCCGTTACGCTCGAACAGATACCCAAGACTTTTTAGATCGTTAGCCAACGGACTCAGCATGTAATTAGCTTGCGCCATAACCAACCAAGAGCCTTCGCTCATGTCCAGTTCTTGCAAGCTTGTTAAACGTGTGACCCGACCCTCTTCCGGTTTCGGTTTGTATACTTTAGGAAAACGTCGGTGTATGCGTGACGCAATCTTCTGAGCAAGCGAATGCACAGCCCGTGGTATGCGGTATGACTGCTCTAACACTTCCGATCCGCTGTCCAGACTTTGAAAGAACTCTACGTCGGCTCCGCTGAAACGGTAAATAGCTTGGTCGTCATCGCCCGCTATGTACATCTTCTTGGACTTACGGTCGAGAATGTGAGCAATATCCCACTGTAGAGGCGATAAATCCTGCGCTTCGTCAAGAAAACACATGTCAAACTCGGGGCAAATAAACTCGGAGTCTTTTGCAAACAGCGTAAGCATGTCGGTGTAATCAAGTAGACCGTGTATCTTTTTATATTCAGCGTAGCTTCGTTCAATGTAATCAACCTCATGCCACGGGAGTTCCACAGAACTGTCGTTGTACTCTTTGCGTAGTGACGTTTTCTTTAGTCGTGACAGATTAATCAGAGACAAAACTTCGTGCTCAACCAAGGCCGGACCGTCCTCTATGTTCATGTCGTTGGTTACGTTCAGGGCAACGCCGATCTTGTTAGACAGGTCATCAAAGTGGTCCTTCTGCATCAAGTTATGCTTTTGCACAGACAGGGTCCTGTAAGCAAAACTGTGTAACGTACGAAAGAAAGGCAGCTCCTCATAACTTAATTCGAACCGATCAGCCGCACGCTCTTTAGCCTCGTTAGCCGCTTTACGGGTAAACGCCAAAAAGGCAATGCGGTCAGGAGAAACTCCGTCCTGTAAAGCGTTATCTACCATGTTAAGTAACCGGGTAGTCTTCCCTGTACCCGGCGGTCCAAATATTCTAAACATTGATTTCCTGTTTCTTTCTCGTTACAAAATCAACAGCAAGCTTTTTGCCGTAACCCGTTGGAACTTTGGTAATCGTTCCACCTTTAGCTAAATAGGCTTTGATATCGGCTTCCAGTTTCTTGCGTACTACCTCGTTAGGACTCAGTTTCAAAACGGGGCCTCCTCTGCTTGACCCATGTCAGGCACGTTGATAGAAACCATTGGGTTGTCATAAGCCGGGATAGCCCAGACTCGCACCGCTTTACCTTTAATCTTTATGGTTACTGCGCTGCCGTTGATATCCCGTAACCGTTGCGCGATCTTATGTGACTTATAGTCGTAGAACTGCTGCTTCTTTAAAAAGCCCTCGAAGTCTTTAAGCCTAAAAAACGTGCGACCTTCCTCTTCGTCCGTGTACGGTCGACGCAATAGAATTTCTTCTTTTGATTCCGCTAACTGCATGCCAGTACAAAACTCTTCTAAAAAATCGTAGAACTTACCTTCGATACTTGCGTCCTGCGACACTTCGATAATTGAGCCGTCATGCTCAGACATCTCTTGCAACAATCCGTTGATCCTACCTTCCCAAGCATCCATCTTTTGTGTGCGTGGCATAAAATCTAACTGCTCAATACAAGCGCGTTGAAACGCTTTCTGGTTCATCAGAGCATCCGTCTCAAGCTCCAAGGGCCGTGCGCCGACATCCACAAACCAGATAGGCGGACTTGAGTTGTACTTGCGTAGGTTAGCGATCACCACGCCAGAGACAGCCGCCTCTATGCCAAACTTCCGGGTCTTGCATAGCTCCGCGTTGCAATGATTGCAGATCGGTGTGTCCTTGCACTTGTAAGCGTAATCTTTTTTCTGTAGCTGTTTAGCTACGATGTTGACCTCATCCAGACCTAGAGGTGGATCAAGGTATTGTGCGTTGTAGTTTAAAAACTCACTTTCCCAAGAGTCTGGATACGCTTTTCGTAAATAGACCCCTAAGTTGAAAAGGCCGTTGTTCCGGCCTCCTTCTGATATCTTTTCTCGTGCCAGTATCTGTAGACACGGCGGACCATCTTTAATCGGAACCGAAGTATCTGGTTCAATGGTCAGGCTGCTTACTTGCTCCGGTGTCTGAGCGTAAGTCTTATGCATGTCAAAAAATTCTTCTAACGTGGCCGATTGACCATCGTCTTTGATGCCATAACGAAGCCCATCTTCAGCGTCGTAGTACGGCATGTTTAAAAAGTTACCTACATCTCCACGGTCCAAGAACAACTTAACTTGTTTAGGAAAAATTTCGCAGCCCCCGTATCCTAACGAGGCTGCAATGTGTTGCAGTGTTTCCTGCATCTGCTCCGCACTTATCCACTCAGTGGTGAACAAAAAACAGTGCGCTCCGCCGCTCTTGCTCCGACACACAACGAGCGGCAAATCGAGCTTCCTTATTTTTGTTATAAGTTCTTTATGGTCTAGCGGGTACGTATCAATGTCGATACAACCCCAAACACACTTGTTCTCTTCGTTGATTGGGATAATACCGAGGGCATCTCCTTTACCAGACAGATGCCCCTGCCATTGATCTAGTGTTCGTTCCGCCTTTACAACTTGCGCTTTTCCAACACTTTTACCATTGCTTGATTTCCGATCAATTCGATAAGTACCGTAAGCCGCTTTTAAACCGTCAAAGATTTGTGAAAAAATCTCTGCATTTTCCATAGCTTAAAACGGTACGTCGCCCTCCTTAACATTCTCGGCTTCGTGCTTGACCACGACTTCACCCTTGTTAATCGAATGGGCAAAGCCTTTAGCAAGCTGATACAGGTCACCACGGTTCTCTTCTATCAAGGACTGATCGACCGTGATTTTCCAACCGTGCCAACTGCCTTTGTTGTTGCTCTCTTTGACCGTTTCAAGCTTGTAGATGTGGCTGTAACGTGCCGGTACAAAAGGACCGTTCTTGCCCATCTGTGAGCGGCTGCCCACTAAAGAGTTCCAGTTACGAGACTTTTTAAGCTGAGTGCTTTTCATAGAAATCAAACCCGGCTGTGTAGTTCCATCTTCCAGAATCTGCAACACGTAATGCTGATGTGTCTCCTCAATGTAGTGGCCCTCGCCATCCACAATCATGTCCTTGTTGTGCTCGTTACGTTCGGTACGAGGACGCTCCTCTTCTGGCGCGAAAATAGCCACAGGCGCTCCACTTCCCTCGCCTCGGGGTGCCCATTGAAGGAACCGTCGTTGGTAGGCACAAGGTATAACTCGAATACCGTTTGCACCTTTGTAGAAGTCCAGTGTGACGCTGTTATAAACATCACCGGACTTTAGTCCCTCAAGCTGCTCCATTAGCTCGTCATCTTGCGCCGATGCAATCTTGATGAAGGGCAATGCCATGTCTTCCTGCTGAAGATCAATACCGTCGTTGGCATCCTCTTCAAAAACATCCATCGACACCACATCAGTCGTTTTCTTCTTATCTAAATCTTTTTTATCGCTCATTGTTATTTACCTCTCTTAATAGTTGCGCGATGTCCTGTGTAGACTCCAAATAAATCCATAGGCACAGCATGTCCCTTCTGTAACTGCTCTTTGACAAAAGCTTTCAATGTTTGCGGATGGACTTCTTTCTTTTGATCTGGTTGATAGCCGTTCTTCTGTGCTATCTCGATAAAGTCGGTAGCTTTCTTTTCTTCCCCTCGTCCAAACGGAACAGATACCAAATTCTTAATAAGATCGTCGTGACCGTTATCTTTAAGCCACGCAAACGCTGCATCCCTATGTTCCACAGGTATACGAGCGCCATAAGTTTGCTTAATCTCCAACTTACTACCGTCCTCAAGCGTGAACTCTGTCAACCCAATTTCTTGCATCAGGTCAGGCAGATCGCTGTCTGTAAGTTCGATCAATTTGGCTTTAGCAGTCTTTAACTGCTCTTCGAGGGAGGCAACTCTTTCTTCGCAATTGGAAATCTCTCGGGCTAAAGAAGTTACCGTTTTAAGGCCATCCGTGGTAAGGTTATCTATCTGAGAAGCAGCATCCCTATCCGCTTCCATCTCTGCTAACAAGTCGTTCATGTCATTACCTCTATCGTGATTAAAGGGATTTTTATACCCTTGACTTCCGCATATTCTCCTATATAATCCCACTTGTCAAGTGTAAAAAGAAAAAAATGTATACCTTTAAAACCGAACCTTACAAACACCAAGAAAGCGCATGGAAAGACTCGTGGGCCAAGCACTTCTATTTTCTGGCTATGGAAATGGGAACGGGTAAATCCAAGGTCGCCATCGATTCTATAGGCGCGTTATACGAAAAAGGCGAGATTGATACCGTCCTGATCGTTGCCCCTAAAGGTGTATTTGACAACTGGGTACAACAAGAAATTCCCCGGCATTTGCCAGATTCGATAGACCGCAGAGTTGTGAGATGGCAGCCAAACTGGACAGAGAAGTTTAAAAACGAAATAGCTCAAGTCGCTTTACGCAAGAACCGGGACACCAAGTTTCTGGCTTTCCTTGTGATGAACGTAGAAGCACTGTCCACGCAAAAAGGACAGACCACGGCGTTGCGGTTTTTAGAACTGAACCCCAACAACATGATGATCGTGGACGAATCAACCACCATAAAGAATCGAAAAAGCGCCCGGACCAAGGCTATTGTTAAGTGCGGCCGCCAAGCCAAGTACAGGCGAGTCCTGACCGGCAGCCCGATTACCAAAAGCCCTCTGGACCTTTTTAGCCAGTGCGACTTTTTGGCAGACAAGGCGCTCGGGTATGACAACTTTTTTGCGTTTCAGGCGCGGTACGCCGTGATGCAAAGACGGCCCAGACCGGGAGGGGGTCATTACCCGCACCTGATGGGCTACCGACGTTTGGATGAACTAGGCAATAAGCTCGATAAGTTTTGTTGTCGGGTACTAAAAGAAGATTGTTTAGATTTACCGGATAAGATATACACCCGGCGCAATGTGCCGTTGACCGAGGAACAAGCTAAAGCTTACCGGCAGATGAAGGAGTTAGCCTTAGTGCATTTGGACAACGGAGAAATAGTGACTACCGCCAGTATTTTGACGCAGATTATGCGCTTGCAGCAGATTACTTGTGGTTTTGTGAAGCCGGATGACGATGCGCCGATCACTCCACTGAAAAATAACCGCCTCAGTCAGTTGATGGAGATTATTGAAGAGGTCAGCGGGAAGGCCCTGATTTGGGCGACTTACACACATGACATCGAAGCGATCCGTGAAGCGATAGCTGCGGTGTATGGTGAGGATAGCGTCGCTACTTATCATGGACCTACTGAGCAAGATGACCGTCAAAATATTGTCGTGGAGTTTCAAAAAGTTGACTCTCCGTTACGTTTTTTTGTCGGGCACCCTAAAACAGGAGGCTACGGTATTACTCTGACCGCTGCCAACACAGTCATCTACTACAACAATAGTTACGATCTGGAGTCTCGCTTACAGTCCGAGGACAGGGCACACAGGATAGGACAGGAGAAGTCGGTCACTTACATTGATTTGGTCAGCCCGGACACGATAGATGAGCGCATCTTGGAAGCATTACGCAGCAAGATAAACTTGGCTCAGACTGTTTTGGGAGAAGACTTCCGGGATTGGCTAGTCTGATCTTTTTTCTGCTCTCGAATAAACTCTACACACTCTGCTAGATCTTCCTCGATTCGAACAAGGCGCTCTAGAAAGTGCATGGCTTCTTCGCCCCGCAGTGTGATCTTTACTTCGTTCATTGCATTAACGACCCTATGCCTTCCTGAGTGCGTATCACTTCGCTCACACTATCAAACGGGAACATCGCCGCGTACTGTGAGCGGTTAGAAGAACCCCCCGGCACAGGTGCTTGGGGTACAGGCACTGTCGCATTGACCGGAGGGGGAGGAGGAACAGGCATGGCCGGGATAGGCTCCGGCACGTTTACTAAAGGTTCAGAGGGGGTCGGTGCAGGTGCGGCTGCTACGGGAGTTTCTTCAACTGTTTCGGTTTCTTCAAAAAAAGCATCGTCACTAATTCGTTCTTCAATTTCACGATAGCCTTCAAGACCAATAATACTTTCTAAAATGGGTCGCTGCACACGGTGAATTTTTCTAACGTCGGCCGGATTTTTTAATTGCTTGAGCATGGCAGACATTTTCTTTGGATCTTTGAAAGCTTCAAATAATATTTCTTCTACAGCTTGTCCGGGCAACTGCTCTAAATATTTTCCTGCAAGCGTTGCACCTAACTGGGCTTCTACTAACGCCGCGCTACGCATGTTGTTAAGACCAACAGCTCGGTAAATCCTATCCAAAGTCGAAGTGAACAAACTAGCGCCCGCTGCTCTACCGGCGGCTGCCGCTAACAAACTACCGCTTGCTAAAATATCCGCAATCAATTGATCTGGTTCATCTGCTCCTTGAAGAATACGTTCAACCCGTTGTCCATACTCTGCTAACGTAGCTAAATCATTAAACTCTTTATCAGAAAGCACTTTTTCGTCGCGCAGCACTTCCCTTAATGATTTCTTGTTCGCTGCCATCGGCTCGTTTATAAATTGATTGAACTTGTAAAAATCTACTGTGCCACGAAGGTTGCCTGTTGCACGCCTCGAATTTTCTACAGCAGCGTCAATGACTACTTGTTGTAAACCTTTGACAGCGTCACCTTTAACATCTCGATTGCCTGTCCTCGCTAACTTTGCCAACCCTCTTACTTGTCTTTCAGGATTGTTTGAATTGCGAATAGTAATTATCTCAGCCGCAGGATTTTCTTTGTTTTCTACAAATACGCGAAAAGCGTCTAAATTTTCTCCGCGTTGAGCGATTACAGGTACTTTAAAATCCCCTTTCCGGCGCGGCACAGCATCTGTCTCGCCACGACGGGGTTGCCCTTTAGGCTGAATACGCAGTTCACCGGGAACTCCTTCAGGCTCTATTTTATAACCTGCGGTTTCCACGTCTCTTCGCACTTTATTCAATAAAAGTTGAGCAGTATCAGCCCGTTGTAAATCGCGACCTACCGTCGCAAAAGCAGGTAAGTCAAAAACTTCTTTGTACTCTCGCAGTAACTGCGCCACTTTTGGACGACTTACTTGGTTGGTCAAAGGGTCTATTGCGCCCTTGGATAAAAAGTCACGCAAAATTATTTCGGCATTGCCCCGAATCCCATATTTTTTTAGATTACGCATTTCGGCTTTAATCAAAGGATCGCGTTGCTTTGTGATAATGAAGTCCATTGCTTCATCAAGCTGTCTCAAATTAGCCGCCGTTTCATTGCCCGCGCTAAGAATTAAAGTATTAGCTAATTTTTCTGGCGTCACGCGATCAGCGCCAGAGGTAGTTGTACTCATTAGCTTACCGCCGTAAGCACGGGTAAAAACATCGTTATATGCTTTAGAGAATGCGCGGGCTGTGTCAAACTTTACCCTGTCCTTACCAGAAAGACCAAGTCCTTCGGCCGGTTTGGCAATTAAATCTTTCAGAGCTTTTTGTGCCATTGCGCTGTAGTAACCCGATTGTGCTGCTCCTGCCTCTGTGGCGTCTTTTACTCTTGAGTTTTCCAACATTTGAGAACGAAACTTAACCAGTTGTCCAGAGGTCGCGGTGATGGGTTCTTTCGGTGCGGGTAAGCCGGCTATGTTATCTATTTCATCAAACAAAGATTTTATTTGTTGTATATCTCGGTCGTGAATTTTTTGTAAAACATCGTCATAGGCTTTTTCGATATCTAACGCTTTTTGGAATGACAAGCTACCTGCTGCATGATCTCGGCGGGCTGTTGATGCTCTACTACGAGCGTCTTCAAGTTGACGAGATCCAACGGAACTTTGTTTTAAAACATCTGGTTTTTCTATGAAAGCTCTGATGTCTTGCATATTCATGTTGTCAGGTAGAGTAGTGTTGTAAGGTGTTTGAAAAGTTTTAATTTCGTCTTTAATTTTGTCTTCCAACTTTAAAATATCTGATTCCCGTTTGTTAATAATTTGTTGTTCCCGCGCAACTGCTTCCGCTCTACGTTCATTAATCCAAGTATTTAAATAAGGAATGTAAAGTTTTTTAGCCGCTTCAGTGCCTCCTTCTTTTACGCTTGTTTCGGCGTCCCATTTTTTTATTACATTTGGGATGGCAATAACTACCTTTTTATTGGTATCACCCCACAAGTTACTTTCTATTGCTCGTGTGGCTTCGTTAGCTCTTAATACGGTGTCTATAATTTGTTTTGCCGCTTCAGCAGGTTTTACGCCTGTTCGGTTGCCGAGGCGGTTACCTACGTCAATGGCTTTTAAAGTATGAGCGTTGAGAACACCTTCAAGCAATCCCTTAAAAGTATCTTCCTTCAAGCGGCTTACTTCTGACATCAAGCCGGGGTTTTCAATAATAGAAAGCGTATCTAAGATAGCCCCTATTCCCTCTGCGGCTTCTTTAGATTGGGCTATAACCCCTGCTCGTAAAAAATCACTGTCCCCTGCGCCGCGCATACTTAACAAAGTAGCACCCAACAATCGCATTAGTTCTGAGTTAGATTTTTCAGCAGCGTTAAGTATTGGCGGTTTACCGGCTGCTCCAAAAATAGCCGGGTCTTCCGCGTCTAAGGCTTTAATAATGTCTTTTAAATCTACTCCGGCTTTTTTCAGTACGGCTTGATCCACGTTTCCATCGGGTCCAGTTGCAATATTAGTAGCTTGCTTTTCAAAATCATCAAACATTTGTTGCATGACCATGTTGGCACGGCCTTCGTCAGCACTACGTCCCGGCCTTACTTTGTAAAACCCACGTTTAGCCAAATCCGCGACTCGACCCCCTACTCGGTTTAACAAACTGGCGACATTCAAAGTTCCGCCAATTACTTCAGCACCGACGCCAAGTAATACGTTACCGGGGTCCGTGGCCTCTGCTACGCCACGACCTAATGCTGCACCTGCGCCGATGCCCGCATCGGTAGCTAATCCCAACGCTGGAGACTCTAACCGACGGCCCCGACTAGAGGTCAATGCGTCTTCTGATTTTTTAAGAAAGTTACCAAATGCTCTAGTCATGCCAGACGAATTGGCTACGTCATCCAAAAAGACGGAGGCTCCTAAGTTTACTTTGTTAGCGCCGGTTTGCAGAAAAACGTCATCTCCTGCTTGAGCGACAGGCGCACCTAATGGTTTAAGACCCAGAGCCTTACCTACGTTGCTTCCTGCTAACTTGGAGGCTGCTCCACGTGCGATGGTTGGTAGTCCAAACCCCGCTACAAAACCAAAGGTTGTACCGGCCTGTGCGCCGGGTTGCGCGGAGGGCACGTATTGACCCCCGAGTCCTGCTCGTTCTTTGACTTCGTCTGTAACAGCCGCGCCAACAGCAGAGGGGATAACTGCGCCTACCAACGCTCCGAGGATGCCCGCGCCAAATTTAGCTACAGGAGGTCCGGGAACTTTAAGACCTGTCTGAAAACCTTTTGCCATGCCGTAACCCACAGCGGGTGCAGTCACCAGTGCGGGGATTGCTTCTTGAGCAAAAGCTCCTGCTCCACCTGCTCCGCTGACGTTGGCAATGTTATAACGAATAATGTCCGCATCATCTAACCCTGCTTTGCGGGCCGCGTCGTAATCGTAATTACGCCGTTGTGACGCATACATGGCAATGTCTTTTTCAGTCAACCCGGCTACTTGTGCGGCACGGATGTCGTACTGAAGCTGCGGATTGTTGTCAAAAGGAGAAGCCATTAAGAGCGCCTTCGGTTTATAGGGCCGCCTTGACTAGCCAGAGCGGCGGCAATAGGTATTTTGTCTTCCATTCCCGGAAAGGGTAGCATCCTGCTTGGCAATATAGCTTGGCCCACGTTACCCTGCGCGTTACCCAAACCTCGTTCAAACATGGACGGATCAGGCTTGTCTTCTTTACCCAAACCTATCTCATAGGATTTAATGATCTTATTGTAATTGTCTACTAATGGCGAAAGCTGTTGTAAATCTTCTCTGGCGCTAATCACGCTTTTCTGATCAAACCCTTGCGGGTTTTTCAATATTTCTTGCGCCATATCGCCTATTTCTAAAAGCTGAGAACGCATGGTTTGCAGTTTGACCAAGTTGCGTTCATCCATACGAAACGCACCCGGTTGAGCAATCTCTTCAGCCATTGCTTCGATCTCTACCGCAAACGGTCGTCCTGCTACAGAATCCCGGATAAAACGCTGGGTCATGTTGGCTACTGCTCTTAATTGTTCGCCACCACGCTCTACGTCTGGAAACAACGGTCCCGGACCTAGTCCTGTCACATCCCGAACCGTATCTGAAAGCGTGTTAGCAATATTACTAAAACCTGTAGGCAACCCTGTAGTCGTTTCAAAGTCAATGGTTTCATCAACTATGCGACCGGGCCTAGCGGCCGGTTCAGAAAGGCTTGGATCGGTGTTGCCTAAAAAGCGGTTCAACCGTTCCATTGCCTGTCGCTCTCGGTCAGAGGTAACCTCGCCTCCTGTTTGATAGTTAGGCGTTCCGGGATTTAAAAGGCCGCTGACATCATCTATTACCGTTTTGAAAGGGTTAAATGACATACTTGCCGGGTCGTTTGGTAACGGCAAATCATTATAAGTGCGGTTGTAAAGAGCTTGTTGCACGGCTCTTGGTAAGTCAGTCTGCCGTGTAGTGGTCAATCCGGTAGCAGGATCGTAAACCGTTCTGGGTTCTTGCAACACCAATATGGCCTGATCAATAACATTAGTGGTGCTGTCATCAAGCGTGCCCGCTGCGTAATCGTCAAGAGTGCTTTGATCGGATAGCAAGCCTCTGATTGTGCCCTCATAACTGTTGCCAAAGATGGAGGTCAAATCTCTCTGTTGATCTTGAATAGCTTTGGTAATTGCCTGAAATTCACTTAAATCCATCTTACGATTAGCTAATTCCTGATTGGCAAGTTGTTGTTGTGCGTCTAAGAACTGTGCATTGCTCTGCAACTGTCTCATGTATTCAAACTCTTGAATAGCCAGTTCGTTGCCACTTCTTCGGAAGGTATCTAACTCTCTGAGCGCGTCAGCGTTTTGCCTTAATGCAGAGTCTTCACCAAGATTTTTTATAATCGGTATGTATGCTAATGGATTTATATAATTTAACCCACCGCCTTGGAAAATTCCTGTGCCATATCCTCCGACAGTAGCAAGTCGTTGTGCTTCAGCTTCTTCACTCTGGAATCGTCTATACTTATTCAAATTCTTCTGAGTTAACTCTTCAAGGTCCATAGTTCGGCCAAAGCGTAGAACGCTGTCGTCGAAGGCTTTATCGAACTGTCGTGCTTGTTCCGCGATGCGATCTTGTTGCATGATAATGTCATGCGTGCGGTTAAGACCAGCTTGCTCTGCTGCTGCATCTAGCTCGGTTTGACGTAGAAGCAAATTGGCTTCGTTGTTTAGAATGTTCAGTGATCTTTGCGCTTCAATTTGTTCTCTAGCGGCCTCGCGGTCATCTTCGTTCTGGATGCTTTGAATTAACAATTGTTGCGCTTGTTCGTTTTCTAAGAAATCTGTACTTATTTGCCCTCGTTGATCCATGAGTTCACCCTCATAACCAAAGGCTTTTGCTGCTCGTTCTAAAGCATCTTTTTGGCCTTCATCTTGTAAGGTCAACTGAGCGTCATTGATCATCTCTTGTAGCGACATGCGGAAATCTTGTTGACTCATTTGTCGCTTCATTGCTGCCAAATTTCCCTCACCTTGAATGCGCGACCGTCCTTCGATGTCTTCTCCTAGTAACCTCGACCGTCCTTCGATGTCTTGGGCCGTAGCTAGACCGGATAGACCGCCACCCAACAACGCGAGTTGTGATTGTCTTTCTGCATTTAATCGTGCGGCTTCAGCAGACTCAGCGGATTGCAAAGCACCCAGTGCGGCTGCACGCTCTACGTTGCGTAGCTGACCGGCTTGTTGCGCGGCACTAGCTGCTACGGGTTGGGCGGCTGCGGCTAACTGCGACGCTAATGGCTTACCTGCCATAGATTGTCCGGTACGTGGATCTGTGCCCGAAGCGAGGTTTAAACCCGCTTGAGCAATGTCAAAATAAAGTTTTGATTGGAGATCCCGCTGCGTTTGTCCTGTATCGCCAAGTAAGCGTTGATAAATCGGTAATCGATCTTCAACCATCATACTAAATTGATCTTCAGTAGCAGGAGTACCTAACCCTTCAATCATACGAGCGATGTTGCTCAAATCAGGAGGACCCCCGTTGGCTAATCGTTGCACCGGACCACCTGCGTTCATTTCAGGTATAACCTCTTCGACAGACTCGGTCATCATCAGTTCGCCCACGCCTTGTCCCATCGGCGTAGGTGCGCCCATTTCTGTCTCCATTTCGACTTCGCCAGTAATGCCTTGCATTAGCTCACCGATACCAGAATCCATTGCGCCTTGCTCTGTCATCATAATAGTCGGTTGCACCAACGTCAGAACAGACTCCGGCGTAGCGGAAGCGTCTCGCTCACCGACAAAGTTAGCAAGCTCGTCATAGCGGTCTTGTAAACTTCGGTCATCACCCCGGATAGCGTCGATTAATTCTTCCGTGCTGTCTGCGGTATCAATACCTGTCATCATCTCATCAAGGTATTCTTGACCTAACGCTTCGCCTTGTTGCGCCGCAGAGGCTTCTGTCAGTTGCACTTGCTGCTCTGGCGCGGGAGCCGGGAGCATAGGCATAGGAGGCTGCATCATAGCCGGGTCCATCATAGGCATCGGCTGACCGCCATTGGCTAGACGGTTCATCTGCGCTCTTAAATAATCTTTTTCTCTTAGATCACGAGCGTATTCTTCTCGTGCATCTATGCGTTCTCGACCCCTGCTGTGTGTTTTAGGGGCGATACGGTAAATCTCGTCGTCTACGTTGCGAATGGTGCGTTCGTCGTGACGCATCAAACCACCGCGATTTTTGTTTTGTGGGATGACACCTCGACCCATCAAGATGTCTTTGCGCGTAACTTTGCCGTCACCGCTGAGATCAGGAAAAACTTCCCCGCCTTTTTTCAGAAACATTGGTCTTTGAAGTACGCTCATATTAGAAACCTAATCCCATAGTTCGTGCTCCTTGTACTGCTCCAAGGCCCGCGATTCCTAGACCCAACACTTGTTGCGCTGTGGACGGAGATTGTCCCCCGCCTTGCTGAGTAATAGTAGCTTGACTTGTTGGAGTGCCGCGATAAACGTCGGACAAGAAACCTAGTTGTTGATATGGCGCGGCTAATTGATCCATGCGCGTTTGTCTTTGAGCGTCTAGCTCTGCTTGCTGTTGTCCACGTTGCATTGCACCCAACGCAGTAAGTGTTTGAATATCCGATAGATTTGACCTTTGAGCCATCTCACCCAACCCGGCTTGCTGTAAGCCAAGGTTGGCGGCCTGTGATCCGAGAGCCGCGTACTGTCCGGCAAGAGAACCAAGCCCCTGTCCGATACCTTGCATCTGTCCAATGTCGGCCTGACTTAGCTGCCCGTAGTTAATACCCAGATCACCAATCCCTTGAGAGGCCGCTAATCGACGTTGCTGGGTGTTCTCAAAAGCTTGCTGCGCTGCATTTCGTGCAGACTCATAACCTTGCTGACGCAGGTTACCGGCGGCTCTGCCCTGCTCTCGTAGTATATTAGCAGCTAATTCTGAATCCATAATGCCGGAGCGCGATCCACCAAACGCACCACTAGCTACGGCATTGGCTCGTTGCTGTTGAAGCTGCACGTCGCCTTGATCTTGGATATCTTGCAAGGTTTGTTGAACCACGGCATCTTCATAAGGGTTTTCAAAACTAGACACTTGAGTAGAAGGATCAAAAGTTCCCGCACTAGCAAGCATTCCTTCACCCGCTGCCGTTTGATATTGATACGGAATCTCACGCAGTTGTTGAGCTAAACGACCTGCTTCTTGCAGATACTGTTGCCCTTGACCCAACGTAGGCACGGCGGCGCTTGCTACCAAGTCTTGACCTGCGCCCACTTGATTAGCTGCACCTTGCAAATAAGGCACATATGCGCCGATTCCTGCTTGCCCCATTGTAGCGGCCATGTCTTCAAGACCACTTAATCCGGCAACCTTGTACGCCGGTGGCATAGCGTTAGGGTCCGTGACCCGCGCACTAACTAAATCTTTAACGTCTTGTAGTAACCCAAGCCGATAGGCTTCGACTCTAGGATCTTCCTTGACTATCTGTGTGGTGGTTTCATTAGCCATT
>Ga0208919_1000109_pt1 | contig 57422 bp, 76 predicted proteins | sample 4_EtaG_FD_184076 | JGI IMG/M metagenome (GOLD analysis project Ga0208919, IMG submission 184076) | Marine viral communities from the Subarctic Pacific Ocean - 4_ETSP_OMZ_AT15127 metaG (SPAdes) (version 3) | ecosystem: Environmental > Aquatic > Marine > Oceanic | place: Pacific Ocean | collected... | reverse complement strand
CGGCCCCAGCCTGTTACATTAGCCATACTAGGCTATACGAATTATCGCATTACTCGCATCTGCCGCAGGAAAGGCAACCGTAAACGTACCAGCGGTAGCTGTCTTTAATGCACCAAAGTCTAAAATAACGACAGACGCATCACCTGAATGACTATCATTAAAGATCATTGCACCCATAGCCGAAAACGTAGCAGTAGACCACGAAACATCAGCAAAATCAGTATAGGCGGTCGTGCTACTTGTCGTAGGATCTACACGAGTTAGTGAATTTCCTTTGGCAGTATAGGCAGATCCTGCATCATTAGTAATCTCATTAGAACTGGTATACGCTGTAGTGGCGGCAGTGAATGACGCACTGTCTGTATACAAAGCCATCCTAAAGGTATTACCACCTGAATTTTTAAAGTTGTGACCAGCTTCCAGCAATTCTTTTTTGAAAGAGGTACACATAAAATTTCCTGAAAATGCCATTATAGTTTCTCCACTGAGTTAGCCAAGTCATTATGACCTGCTGACCTCAACAGGGTAATGACCTTAGAGCGATCTTCTTTTATCGCTTCCCATATAAAATACTGCACTGCCTTATGAATATAAGCTTTAAACTCTTTTGCTTGTTCAGCAATAGTAGGATGAGCATCCTTTCCTACAGAAATAATTATACTTGCAGCCCTTTCCGCCCAATGGCTTGGGCCAAGGTTACCATTACTGCTTGTAGTAACCGTTACGTTTCCTATCCCTGAGTCAATATCAAACATTAGTCATGTCCTAGTAGTGCATTATAATACTGCATCATTTTTTCGTCTGATAACCCACCAGTGTCTCCTTTCATCTGTCTTAGAAATTCATCCTCTCCAGCACCTAACTCATCTGCTGCTGCTACATGATCAAACGCATATCCAGCCATAATACCTGGGAGTCCGAGGACAGATAACACTTTACCTACTTTTCCTTTAGGGACTAAACTTTTAATTCCTTTGGCCCTATCTAACAATCTCTGCATATAATCATCAAGCCTTCCTAAGATCCTTTGATCTAGCTGTTGATTAAGTGTAGGAATCGCACGTGCGTCCTCTGCCTTAAACATATCCTTTATAAGATCTCTTCTATATTGCTTGGCTCTTGCCAGCGACCTTTTATCAATGTCGGGGTTCATTATTTTATATTTATCCTTGGAGTACCATCTCTATATTCGTCCCCAGTCATTCGTCCTTCTGCTTCTATCTTTAACAACTGTAGGGCTTCTGTATATCTTTGGTTATAAAGTTGCATTAAATCTGCTTCACCCTTCATGTATGTATACGCTTCAACAAGTGATCCGTAAAGTAATGCAGTATCTGCGTTTGTGCCTAACCATGATGTACTAGAGTCATCGCTAACATCAACTATAGAGTTTGGCATGTAGTAATAATGCAACTCAGTTACATAGTTTGAACCAGCCGAGTTAAGGCCAGGCGTTGGCCCAACAATGAAAGTGTCACTCGCAAACGTACCGTAGTATTTAGGCGTACCTGTAGTAGAAGCATTCGGATATGCAGACCTAATAAAGTTTGCATCTTTATTTAATAAAAATATTTGATTACTAGCATCTGTTATCGACAAGGACAGTGGAAAAAGAAAGTCTGACGGCATAGCCAAATATTGACTACCGCTTGTCATACTGCCCGCTACATTTTTACGATTAACTGGTAAGTTTGCAGAACGATAGATTCGTTGTTCTGCTTGTTTTACAAATGTTGGTATGGTAGCAGTAAAATCCGTACCAGTATTATTTGTATAATCCTGTATGGCACTCTTCAACTCTCCATAATTCATGTGGTCACCTTTACCATTCCCACGCTGCCTCGTGCTACTAGATTCCCACTTCCACCACCATTACCACCACCCACTGGGTCCCAAGCAGTTAATTCCCTACTATTGTCTTGTGCTATATCTGGTCTAGCATTTTGCAATGCTTGCGGGTCTGCATAGTCGCCTAATCTACCTAAGAAGTTTTGAGGCTGGTCCTCGTCAAGCATGTCACGACCAACCATAAGGCCAGTCATACGACCCGCTTTCACCTGAGGAACCAAATCCTTTAATTTATATCTAAAGCCCGTGCGATCACAAAAGCCGAAAGCATACTTGCCATTAGCAAAACGTGCCATTAATAACCCCCTGGCACAAAGTGTACAGACGCTCGGTCACGATCTTCGGACTGAGCAAGATCCCATTGGAACTCATACTCCTGCTTTAATTCCATGGAACGTGCAAAAGCTTCTGGATATTTTTGTGAAATACGAAACGCCAATCCAGAAACTAATGCAGGTAAGAATCGTGCAGGAACATCAGGGTTGGTAGAACCTATTGAGCCAGTGTCTTCTATTCGTCTAATCTTTTGATATGCAAGAGTGTAGACCTTATCTGGTGTAGGCCAAAGGTATGCAACAGGTGCAGCCCTTTGCTTATCAATGTATATGTTTACAGGTCTACCTTCAGTAAGCTTATTAGGAATAGTGGAGTATTGAGATACACTAAATCGTGAGAGAGGTAGATCACTTTGTGATGTACCCGAACCATCTCTAATCCAGTATTCTATTAAATCAACTGTATCAGAAGGAAGTGTAACGGTTGAGGTACTAGCAGTAGTGCTTGAAGTACCTTGTTCTACACACCAAAAATTTAGACCACGGTTAGCCCACTCAAGACTAAGAAGGTTGAGAGATCTGCGAGCAGTCTCTATGTCGTAGCCTGTCTTGCTCTGTAAGCCACACCGTTCAAATGCTTCTTCGATAACCTCTGATATATCTAAATTAAATGTTGCTGTTCCCGAAGTAGCCATTATTCGTAGCTCTTAGTCATCTTCAGCATAACTGCATACCGATCTCCGCTACCAGCCCCTGTAGTGGTAAACATTATATCGCCAGTTGGACTGGACGCATTATTGATTAGAGGTCCAGCAGATCTAAAGTCGAAATATCCATATCCACTAAGAGTCCAAGCAATGACATCTGTGGATGCATCCCACAGCAAGTCTACACTCAGACCATTGCATTCATACCAGATACAGTCAATGGTCACTCCAGTACATGAGGCACCTGAACCTGACTGAGTTTGGAGTGCGGAAACGTCCACCTTCTTAACAGCAGCTTCACCACTGCCATCGGATATGTTGGTGAACTTCATAACAGCGACTTTGTCGCCATCTTGCAAGGTTTGCGAGGTTACTGCATCAGCCATCTAAATCTCCTTATGGGTACGGGAGCTTTCGCTCTGCCCATAGCCGAAGAAGTAGTCACCCACCCAAACGAGTGGGTGACCCTATCTTGTTAATTACGATTGATCTGTAAATGCAGGTGCGTCTGCACCTTCTGTATAACCCCAGATGATCCAATTCGTTGAATCTTTTGCTACGATATTGATCTCCATGAGACCAAAGTCCGTGAGAGTCAGAATTGAGTTGGAGCTACCATTTGCGTACACGGACACGTTGTCCGCATTAGAGTCCAGATGAACAACACCACCGATGAAGAAGTTAGCGTCAGCACCAGTATCAATAATCAGATTCTCTGCTTCTTCTGCCGCTCCACCGTAAACAAACTTAAAAGACACACCCTCAGCAGGGCTGGGAAGTGTCAGTGTACGGTTACTGCCAATGGCTGGAACTACAACAACCCTACCACCATGAGTGGCAGCAGTTATCGAAGTATCAGCATCGGATAGGGTTACAGGTGCAACCTGCATCCCCGAACCGTCATAAGTAAAAGATGTTGTAACTGCTCCAGTCGATGAGCTTTTCGATACTACCTCAAACCCATTTTCTGATCGGACTGGTCCTGAAAAAGTTGTGTTAGCCATTTAAGTTCTCCTGTCGTGGCCAGTGTCTATCGGTTTGCCGATAGTCAGGGAATAAAAAAGAAAAGGGGTGAGGATAAACCCCACCCCTTCACTCATACTATGCTCCCGTTGTTCCCCAGATCCCTAATGGATCGGAGACACCGAAGCTGTACCGCTCACGAGCCTTGTAGCGAACATTTCCAGTGTCAAAGTCACCGTCCATGCTTGTTTCCAAAGCTACACGATTAAAGTGCTTCATTCCGTTAGGAACGTCTGTCAGCAAGAACCATGCGTCAGTATCGGTTAGATAATGATTTACAACGGTTCCGCCAGGTACAACACCCATTGAACGCACAGCGTTAATGTCGTTGTCAGCAGTTCCAGGACGAAGATCAGACTGCATCACCCGTGCCGCAACGAATTGCAGATCAGGTGGGATTACAAGTGTCTGAGGACGAGCAGCGATCATTAGACCACGCTCATCTGTCCACTTGCCAATCTGAATTACCGCAGCCTCAAGAGAAGTCTCATTGAGGTCAGCATGGGTACTGGGCATATTAGCGTTTGTTCCACCACTAACTAGTGGGTGAGACGCACTAAACAAGTATACCCCATCGCCAGACTGATAAGTATCAAAGCCAGTGTTAAGCGGAACTACTGCTTTCACTTGCTTAGTATGGGCCATGGCACGAGCCAAAGCCTTAGTGTAACGAGCCGACAGGGAGTCATAAAGATTATCTTCCATAGCTTCTTCTGTAATAGCGAAGCCCATGGCGATAGTCTCATGGTTGTAGCGAGCCGTGAAGCTCTCCTGTGCAGCGTCGTAAGAAATTGCTGATCCCTCATCTTTAACGGGAGCAGCGTCGAAGCCCGAAAGCTTTACTTCTTCCTCAAAGGACCTATCTGAACTTTCAGTCTCATAGAGTGCAGCATGCTCGTCATCATAACGTGCATACTCCATTCCAAAGAGGGCGTTAAGTCCAGGCAATAGTTCTTTGAGCAGTTGTGCTCTTGATATAGCCATTTATTTTACCTTATACCCCAGTTGCAGTCATATACTGATGAGGACACTCATTAGTATCTTTAGCCGCATTAAATTTAACTATGACATCAGGGTAAGCATCACTGACTGTCGTTCCTACTGGAGCCTTACTATCAGGTCCATCAACAAAATCCAGGATACGAAGAGGCAACGTATCGGTTGTAGCCGTACTGCTTCGATCCAATGTGTTTTTAGATTTACCAATAGAAGTAGAACCAGCTGTTTGAACTACGGCTGCATTTAGACCACGATCTGTATTATACAAACCAGTGCCGTCGTCTCCTTGCATCTGAAATACGACCATAGGATCGTCGAGTACATAAGCCATTGCATCTGTTGCTGCATTTGATGCAGGCCACTGTGTACTAAACGTCTTTTGCCCGCTTGTTGGGTCCGTATAGGAGCATCCCATAAAAATACCACAAGTAGTTAAGGTAGCAGTACCAGTATCTTTTGCAATCGTACCGTCTGCTGCAACCTTAACGAAATCGCCATTAAAAATAGCGGTTCCATATGTGGTAATTATTGGTAAATGACGCACCGAACCCGTATACGATCCTGATGCACTCAATGTACCAATTGGTCTAGCTCCATACGGTGTTGCTGAAGAAGCCATAAGTTTATTGCCTTTCTTTAATTTTCATAATTTCGACGTTAGCGGTTACCGCCAAACGCCACACGAGTCTTTCTATCAGGTGCGAGAACTGGCATCCGAGGATCGTTCTCACGCATATAACTGTTGTCAACGGCTTGCATCTGTGAATCAGCGTGCTTCTTAAAATACTCACGCCTTTCCTGTACCACCTCTTCGGGTGCCTTGCAGAGTAGCAGTCCACCGACCTCAATGTTTCCCTTTTCACCCCACTCAGATTTATGATCACTCATAATCTGGAGTTCGGGATGATCTTCAGCACGAACTGGTTCCCAACCTTCCCTAAGTCTCTTGGAAACATTGGTATTGTCCGCACTTCCAACCATTGATGTTCTTATCCACCTAAATACCCAGCCATCTTGTGGGGTGGGATCTGGTAGAGTTGATGCAGGTTCCCATGATTTACTACGAGTCTCACTTTTACGAGTCTCTAGTTCTCTGGGTTTCCTGGCAGCACGCTTTTTAGCCATTAGACCATCTCCTTCATCAGTTGTGTCGCATATTGTTGTGGTGTTAAGCCCAGGCGTTTAGCGAGTCTTACCTGTGTTTGTGTCAATTGTACTTTTCTCTGAATCGCTCCACCACTATTTCTAGAAGCGGGAGCAACTACAGGATTTGCTCTTTTACGAGTAGATGCAGCTTCGACACTAACTTGAGTGTCTCCACCGAAATGCGACGGAAAAACTTCTCCCATACGTTTATCAATTAATTGATAGTACTCATCAGTGTCTGGGTCAATACCTTCATTTACAAGTCGCTCATGTACACCATAAGCAAAGCTTGTCATTTCTGTATCTGTGCCAAACCACTCATTAGCTCCCTGCCACTCTACTGCTTTAGGGTCAGGCTCTATAGCAGGTGCTGGATCATAAGGTTGCTCGCTTTCTTGTTGCCCCTGCTGGGCCATTACATCTTGTTTCCACTTTTCTATAATTTTTCTAGACACCGAAGGTGCATATGCTTGAGCAAGCTGTGCATTAGTCAAGTTCTTCTGTGCTTCAGCTATAGCATCCGCATCACCTGACCCATGTGCCTTCTTAAAGTTTTCTTCAGCAAGTAAAAGCTGGTTATCTGCACGATTTTTTGCCTGTTGCGTCAATGCAGACTGAGAATCCTGAACTAACTTCACTAATCTTTGGTTTTCTACCTGAAGTTGCTGTGTATAGTTGACAGCTTCGTTAGATAGCCTTTCCGAAGACTCTTTTGCCCTACGTTCTTCGTGAAATTGTTTTTTTAGCTTGTTAATACGTTTTTGAACCTTTGTTCCGTAGTCAGCAAGCTCATCTTCGTCCCCTGCAGCAGGTGCAAACCTCTGATCCTCTTCTGGTCGGTCATCAACCACCTCAATATCGACTTCTGCAGCTTCAGACTCAGCCGATTCGGGTTCTGGTGGATCAATTGTCGTTCTTACACCTAAAAACCTGTCTTCATTGCTTGATCTTCCCGTTTCTTCACTCATATTAAGCCCTTTCTATGCCTCTGGGGTCTTCTACGACCGCCTCTACAGTGTCATCATTGATTAAACGAAATTCTTTACCATGAATTTTAATTCTAGTGCCACTGAAAGCCCTAAATATCACCCAATCACCGTCTTTGCAGTAAGGACCAGTGGGAAATCTACTAAAATCAGAGTAAGCATCAGTTCCAACCTTCAACACAAACCCTACAACGGTAGAAATTGACTCTTCATGCTGGGATGTGTGTGATTTTATGATGCCACCCTCTGTTGTTTCGTCTATCTCAGGAAGTGCAATCAATAATTTGTAACCTGAAGGCTCAGGTAGCTGTGATGCAGTCCGAAGAAACTCTTTCTCTTCGGCAAGTGTGGTATCTTCTACTTCTTGTGCGAGTGTAGTCATGTGACCTCTCGTTAAATTGTGGCATCCTTACGGAAGTTGCTCTTCTAATTAGAAGGTTTTCTTTTTTTACTAACTTTTTCATTTTTAGGGATTGCCCAAAGCCGTCCCTCTTCATCAAACTCAAAATGAAATGGTACTTCTTCTGGGTCAACCCACTCGTCTGCCTCTTCGTCAGAAATTATACCAAAATACTGAGCAAGTCGAATCGAAGTTTTCCACTTCAAGGTTACATATCCCTCAACTTATCCTCTAAATCAATAATTTCTCGCTCTGCATACGCCAAACCCTCTATAACTCCGCACATTTTACGGTATTCCTCCATGTCTGACGCTGAGCCTACTGCCAAATGATCAGCAATTTCGTTCATTTGGCTTCTAATTCTCTTTTTAAGTAAAGATAAAACATCATCACCCACCTTTAGGCTCCTTTCCTTTTTCTTTTTCTGCTAATTCAGCCATAAATTTGTCTGTATCAACACCAAATTTAAATCCTTCAGCCTCTTGTTCGGCTTCAAACTTTTCTAAATCGGCTGCAAGCTTCTGTGTTTCCAAATTAACCTTGGCGGCCAACTCTTTTTCATCCATATCTATGCCTGCCACTGCTTTTTCCCGATCAAGATCAAGCTTAGCAGTATCTAATTGTTGTTTTGCTTGGTCAACTTGCTGTTTCCTTTGAACATCCATCTCACGAATATCAAGCTCACGCTCTCTTTGTTTCACAATTGGATCTTCTTGCTGTGCTGCCATCTGCTCAGCCTGTGCTTGCTGCTGTTTCTTGCCCATCATTTGATCAGCAGCGTCGGCAATCATAACACTAAGTTGTTTTTCTATGTTCGGAGGTAGCGGTTCTCCAACTGGTGGAAGTGGTGCTCCAAGTTCTTCTTCTATCTGCCTACGGAATACAAATGCCAAGTGTTCACGAACATGTGCATCCAACGCACCGCTTACTGCACCACCCGAAGGACTGTTCTGAACCTCCTGTGCAAGTTGCGGATCATTCTTAAGTGCCATATGAACTCGCATATGTGCTTCGTGATCCTGATATTCATACGCTTTAACAGGAGCAAGTGTAAGCATGTCTTGATTTTCTGTTACAGGATCTTTAGGTGGCACTTCTTCTTGGTTCGGAACCACCTTGTCAGCATTAGGTATACCTATTAGATCCATCATTTGACGATGAAGCAATGGCATATCATAAAGATTCGGAGCCTGTGCAGCCAATTGCAGTGCAGCCTGATATTGCATAATTCTTTGAGCCATGGTTGATGCATTAGGATCAGACACTGGCACAACATCTATGCGATCATCAAAGTCCTCAAGCTTAATTGCTTCACCCTCATCTGTTTCGTAGGGATAAGCGGGATCTGTATAGTCAGCAATTATTTCTGATAGTATTTTATATTCTTGCTTTAGGCTTGCATGTATTCTCGCCTGAATAGCAGACTGCACCTTCATAGCTCTTTCCATGATTGCAAGAGTAGTTCCCACGGGAGCCTCTTGATTCATGTCTGCTACTTTAAGGTCGGCCATTGACGCAAAGCGTCTGCCTTCTTCGACGATATTACCCAGTAACTGATAAAGGACCGAACTAGGTTCCTTATAAGGAAGGAAGGTGATGTTGTCACGAATCGCCCCGCCTGGGACATCAACGTCTCTAAACTCTCCTGGCATGATAGGCGTGTCATCGCCTTTGATTCTAAGTCCACGAGTTTTCAAACCTCCAGGTAGATTGGATAGTGTGCCCGCATCAACCAACTGTCTAAGTAAGCTGGTCGCAGATTTGGCTAATCCTCCAATCATGTGGATTAAGCCAAGGTTGTAGAATCCGATTCCTGGAACGTAGCCGTAATGTACAAAGTGTTGTTTTTTCACTCTGTGCGGATCTTCTTCAGACCAATTCCTATAAATAGAAAGAACGGTGTCGCTGCCTTTATCAATCGTAATTACATATGGCAACGCAACCCCGTCTTCGTCCTCATATCCAGGTAAGTCTATATCGGCATGCATTTCAAGAAGTTGGTGTCGCTCATCATTTTCGTAAGACGGACGCACGCCTCCAATTTCATTGTATTTATCTGTAATAGAATTGTCTTCTATATTGGAGGGCGTTAGTTCTACATCCCGATAAAATCCACTAACCTGTAACTTTCTAATCTGATTAGTGCTACGATTCATTACGTGTGTATATCGTTCTGCATGTTGTAACTCTCCCTCATTGTACGCAACTACAAAGTCCTCAGCAGGAACGAACATAGAAGTAGGTCTGCCCAACGAAGGGTCGAAATAAATCTTACGAAATGCAGAACCAGCAAGAGGCAAACTAAAAAGTAGTTTTTCTGTTTCTGAGCGATACTCAGTCATTACCTCAATAAGTTGGTAATTTAAATATTCCTGAACACGCTTTGCTTGCTTTTCTCTTTCAGGAGTAAACTTGCCCCAAATATGAGTTTTGACTGGACCCTGTGCTGGCATAATCTCTTGAATAGTCTGGGCTTGAAATCGCACTACTGCCTCAGAAAGCATTGGATGAAATACGCCACATGCTCCAGCCCATGGGGTTGTACGCTCTTCAATCTCCAAGCCTAACTGATCTAGCCCTTGTTCATAGCTTTGTTCCCAGTCACCCCTGCTGGATTTATCGGATTCAAATTTTCCAACAAGTTCTGAACCAAGGCTTTGTAGTTCGCCTTCGTCTATAAAGTCAGCAAGATTGGAATCAAACGAATCCTCTTGCATCATCATATCAGCCATTGGATCAAAGTCGACCATCATGCCGCCATCATCCATTTCGACTAACAGTGATTCACCATCAGCCTCTTCTTCAGCAAGCGTCACTTCTTGGGCAATCTCTTCAGGACTTACACCAAGTTGTTCAAGCTCACTAATAATAGGTTCAATTGCTTTGTCTATCGCCACAGGCTATTCCTCTGCATTATTGTATGACATACACAATGAGAAAATATAACTCCAGAGTCAACCATTAATAATAATCTGCTTTTCTATTTAAAAGAAACTCTTCTTCCTCTTCATCGCTTGCTATCCTTATAAATCCTCCTTGACGAAACCTTAAAAGAGCTTGCGTAGAAGAGTCAACCAAGTCGTCGTGATCACCAGTCGGAAAGGCAGCAAACTCCTCAACTACCAATTCTGCCCATCTTGTTTTTGGTGCCCACACATGCCCAGAGGAGAATAAATCTGAAATCGCATTTACTCTAGCAATTTTATCTTTACCCCTGCTGGGTACATACTCACCCACAGGTATACCCATGCGACGCAATTCAAATATCAATGGAGTCCCTGCAGCTTTAGCTTCTACAATAAACGCATCAGGTTCGTACTCTTTATACATTTCATAAGCACGTGCCTTAAGATCAGGAAATTCTAATCTCTCCTGAAATGCATCTAAAAGAATAATACTTGATATATTATCTTCATCTGTAAAAACCCCCCAGGTGGTACACGCACTATAGTCAGCAGTTTCCTTTGCAAGAAATGCAGTATCCCAAGATTGAATAATAAAATCACAAGGGGGTGGCCGTTTCTGTGTCCACTCTTTCCACCACTCCCTTTTTATAATTGCACCTTCTTCTGACGAAGGATCTTGCTGATACTGGGCACTCCACTTACCAATAGGTAGTTCTGCCTTCAGTGCTTCTAATTGGTCGAGTGGCCAAAAGCCAGGCCACAAAGATTTGCCACTAGGAAGTATGGCAGGAAATTCTATAACCTCCCACTCATCACCACCCCTTTGGATAGATGACTTCATAATACTTCCCGTTAAATCTTTTTTTGACCAACGGGTCATTACCAAACATATCGCACCGCCAGGCTGTAGTCTTTGGCGAGGACCAGAGGTATACCACTCATATGTTTTGTCATATACCGAAGGATCGTTTAATGCAGCTTCCTGTTCAGAATGCGGGTCATCAACAATTAAGATATCTGCACCCTTACCTGTTACGGCACCACCTACACCAATAGCGAAATATTCTCCTTGCTTATTTGTACTCCATCTTCCCGCAGCCTTAGAGTCTGTACTAAGTGCAACATCTTTAAATATTTTTTGATAATCCTCTGAGCCAACAAGGTTACGAACCTTACGACCAAAGCCTACAGCAAGCTCCGCAGTATGTGCAGTCTGAATTACTTTTTTATCAGGAAACCTTCCAAGGTACCATGCTGGAAAAAGATGAGATGCAAACTCTGACTTTGTATGACGAGGAGGCATATTTACAATTAGCCTCTTCAGGGACCCGTCTGCAATTCTATTAAACGCATCTGCCATGACCTTGTGATGGTCACCTTCAATAAAGGCGGGCCAAACTTCTTTTACAAAAGCAAGAAAGTCTGTGTGTGCAATGGTTCTTGTTCTGGCATCTGACAGTTCATCTAATAAAATAAGAACTTCTTTTCGGGTATCAGGTGCCAGTGTATCCAGCCGTTTGGTTATTGTGGCTAAATCTAGACTCATTAATCTATAACGGTTTGAAAATGATAAAAAATTATTTCAGCCTCTTTTCTTAGTTTTTCGGCAAGTTCTGTTTTGTTCTTCTTTGCTGCACGCTGAGACTCCATAAGCAGTTGACCATATCTGTGTAATTTATCAGAGGGTTTAGCCACGCCTGATTTTCCTCTCATTACGTGAGCGATTGCTTCCTTGTCTTTTTGCCTTCGTTTCTCTGAGATAGCTTTCGACATCCTTTACCTCCTCCGTTGCTAAGTCAACAACATACTGTGCAAGTTTATACCACTTATGACTATTACGATTATAACCTAATCCTTGAAGGTAGTTTTCCAAAATCTCATCAGCACTCTTTCCTATATACTTTGCCTTGCCACTACTTTGTCTGGAAAAATATTTAGGAAAGTTTTCAATTAATGTTTCGGCTGTGTAGCCACGAGCTATGTAACCACTCCGATCACGCATAGCAGCAATCTGGTAAGCTTCCACGGCCTCCGCAAGAACATAAAGAAGATCTTCTAACACTATTGGTTCAAAAACTTTTTCAGCCATCAATTACAAGATCTTCTCGTTTACATTCAATCCATACGTGGGCACCACATGATAATGACTTTCCAGGAGAGTACACAAGTTTACTGGGTCCATTAATCTGAATTGAATCGGTGTATGTATTGTCCTTGTATGTTTTAATAGAAAACACAGGACGGGAGTCACTAGGGTTTTTTTTGTTGTATTTGATGTTGTGCTGATTTACATGTATTCGAGCCTTCACAAAACACTCCCCTTAGTTAATATTATCTATTATTACCTATATAGATAATCTATACTAGGTAACTTAGACTTAAATATCTAGACTTATAACCTAACCTAATGTTATTCTAGATAACTAAGTTAGTTATTATGGTGCCTGAGAAATGGTGTGAGAGAGAGAAGAGAGAGGTGTAAACATTAAATTTTTGCTGTAGGATGTGCAAAACAGTGTTTTATGGTATCGCCTCTCCCTACTCCTCAGCGGGGGGGACCACCCTACTGGGGTCACCAGCGAACCCAAAAAGCCCCCAAAAGCAAAAGCATGGAGCTACCCCTCCACCCCCAAAAAGCCCTCCCTCGCCCTGTTTTTTTTTCAACCCCCTTTCTTGCCCGATCATTCACCGACCAGTCCACTAGCACGACAACACACCTCCAACTCACCGTAGAGACAGGCGATACCATTTCTATCTATCTGTGATTTGACACCTTACTCAGCGTTAGAACACCCAATGTTTAGCCCTTCGCCTGACTGAGCCATCCTTGATTTTAACGATGAAAAAAGATAGAAAATCTAGCCATTTTGTCTAGGCGGTGTAGCATACCTAGACAAAATACCTAGACTGAAGCCCTAAAGGGTTTTCTATTTTGTTTCATAGTGAAAATCAAGAATAGTCAGCCGAAGGACCAAACATCGGGTGTTCTAGCGGGAGCAAGGTATAAAAATCCCAGATGGCTAGAAATAGCCTCTCCTCCTCCCCTACGACGAGTCGAAGATGTGTTGCCCCGCCAGCGGACCGTTCGGCAAATGATCGACCAAGAAAGGCAGCAGCCCCCTTTTTTTTGTATATAAGTTAATAGCTTGAATACTCCGATTAAGGGATTGCAATCCTTATACTATAATCCCCGTGATGGGATGATGATCTCTCCTGCTAGTTCCGAGGGGTGAGGCTCACCATCTACCACGAGTGGAAAGGTCTGCCTACTAATAGAGAGGAGATCAACCCTTCAGCCTCGTGGCAGGAGCGAACGCTAGTTCACGGTTCGCCTGTAAGCACGAGCATGGCCTATCCGTGAGGACGGACGTTGGGTTGGTCTCTATTAGATCTTGGTCGACAGCAGGTTACCAATCGCCTAACAAGTTTTGTTGTACCGTGTGGTGGTCACGTTAAAACCCACCCAGGCGATCAGACCACAAGGGTCTGGCCTGTTACCTTTGCGGGGACGAAAGGTCCCCGAAGGAGTAGTAACCATGGCTAATACAGCCAAAGTAGGGTCCATCAGTTTCGACAATTACGTTAAAACTGTGGGAAGAAGCGTTGGACAGGCCGCTGCGGTCGAGGCTAAAACCGAGACACAGGCGGGCCACGATAAGGATAAGACTGTTCTTGCTGCCTTGAAAGGGGCGAGATCGCTTTCGGCTAAGATAGCGAAAGATCCAGATCGGAAAAACGCAGGAATCAACAGAGCACTCTGTGATTTCTACGATATCCAACGTAACACTGCTAGGGAAACTAGGTACGCTGACTACGATGAGGAGTTGAGGCTTCACAACCTCAGCATTCCTGAAGTAGTCGAGGAGTTTGTATCTGGCAACACCAACGTTCTTAGGGGTGAGCAAGTTTTCAACTTGGCTAACACAACTAAGAAGGTTGCATCGGAAGCTAGGTCTAATGCTCAGTCAGCTGTTGATAGTGACGAGAGTCCAGTGATCCACTTCCATGAAGATGCGAAGCAGCAGACCCTTACAACCTATACTAGATACACGCCAGCACCATTGGCGAGTAAGAAGGAGTATGGGGCCTCTGGGAGAAACCGTGTAAACACATACGTCGACCTGTATACGATGTGTGGATTCTTTCTTGATCCTAAGAGAGACACGGATGAGGTTGATTTCCTACTGGAACAGCTTAATCCTGCTCTGACTTCTAAGAAGTCGAACAAGATGTTGCCTGTATCAGACCGTATGCAGGTTCTTATGAACCGTATGCGTGAAGTCAAGATCACGAAGAGTACTATGCCGATAGCCACAGTCCTTGACGGTGAAGGTCATCGACACGTGCAGAATGCATACGAGAATCTTTCAGATTCTCAGCTGAAAGCATTGGGATTATCCGCAAAGGTAGAGGAGGTTCCTTTGAACCAACTCCATTCGGACTTCTTGCAGGAGAAGAAGGAGAAGGCTCAAAGGGTGAAGCTTCTAACTCGTAATATCAAGGTACTTGATATTGAATGCGGGTTAGAGGAACTACACATAGTCAAAGCTAACAGATACGCAAAGGATTAAGTCATCCTGGGTTAGCGTAGACTAAAGTTCCCTTCAACCGAGGGAGTGGGGACTCACCGCCCTGCTCCCTCACAAAGGAGTTAGTTATGGCTACTGCAAATATAGTCAAAGAGTGTCCTTGGTGTGAAACGTCACATGTTGTTTGTGGCATTCCCATGAAGGAGTTTATCGACTACAAAACTCGCCCAGAAGCACTCATACAGGATGTTCTTCCTAGTCTAAGTGCGGATGCTCGTGAGGTAGTTAAGACGGGTATATGTCCCCCGTGTTGGGAGGATCACTTCAATGCATGATTTGAAGCCCTCCCAAAAGGTAACCAAATTGTTTCTGGCCCATGGCCTCGTTATCAAACGCTTTGAGAGACAAGTGGTTGTCTACAGTATAAAATCTGAAAGCACTAACCTTCAGGTTTTCAAAACCGTTCAGGAAGCGAGGACTTCCTGCGGTATCCTTTAGTACACTTTACATGCATCACCTGCTCGTCTCTACAACGAGTAGGTGCTGCCAAGGAGATTGGTATGAGACCGAGACGTAAGAAACATCTAGAAGTAAGCAGGACACTCTTCACGGTATACAAAATGATCGTGTCCCTGGAGCCGATGCCCGAAGACGATCCGAGGCATCCAAACGGCCATGCAATGCGGAGATTTAAAGTTGCAGAAGCGTTTGTCAAGCTTGCCTTAGACGTCAGGCGAGAAGAGATCATTAACGATCATAAGGCAATTGTCAGGGAGGGAACATAAAATGAGACTATCAAAAAAGCAACAGATAGTATTCATCAAAGGTGTTACCCGTGCATTAGTAGAACAGTATACTAGCCTTGATAATCCTGGGTTTTGTTACACCTGTGGAAAGGAAAGAGATGGCTGTGAACCAGATGCCATCAAGTATGAATGTCCAAGCTGTGGTGCATCTGCGGTATATGGACTTATGTACGCAGCAGAACATCCAGTTATGCGTACAGAGGATGGTAAAAGACATCTCAATAAGGCGATAGACCTTTATGAGAAAGAAAGAAACAGATAGGGTAACCTGACCGAGGTGCGTGGGTTCAACTCCCACCACCTCACATACACGGTAACCTGCTGAACTGTACTAACCTAGAGTTCCTTTGGCACTTTAGGCATCCTAAGACTAAGGGCCTCACGCATTAGTGATCGGGGGGGAGGAGTCTGATACTGTTGCCCCACCCCACACCCCCCACACCCCGCCACCCACCCCGCCCAACCACCCACCCCACCCCACCCCAAAGCCCCGCCCCCTGGTTCGGTCGCCCGACAAGGGGAAAAATTTTCCCCCACTAGTGTATCTCTGTAGCTAGTATCTATTTAGCTAGGGTACGGGTACGATCGGGTCGAGGGGTTGACAAAATACCACCCTAGAAACTGGTTCGGTCGTCTGGTTCGGTCGTCACCATGAGGTTCAGCTACAGGGGGAAAAATTTTCTCCCCTATTAAAACCCAGTTTAGCACTTAAACCTAATGGTAAGTTACGCCTCTGCTCCGAATAAGATACCCAGCTTCTCAAGCAACTCCTTCTCTACATCTTCGGGTGACCTATGCTCAAACGTGACATGGGTACTCTCGTCGAACAACCCACCCGTTTTACCTAGTAGCTCAAGTGCCCTCACTCTGGTCGCTGCTGGGTTCCTATCATTGATGGCCTCATCCTGCAACTTCTGCATAATCCAGTCGTTGCTTAGCTTTTGATGGGCCTTGTGTGCAGACCTAGTCTGTACCTTCAGCGATTCAATTGCCTCTTTCACCTTCGGATTCTTTGCGAGTGCAGATGCTTCATTGTTCACGACGTTGTCGCTCATCTTCGCAGTGTTGTACGCCTTACGATAGGCCTCACTAAAGCTATCGCCTTCAGCTACAAAGCCTGCAAAAGCAGACTGTTTCGGGGTCATGGTATCGCCATTAGACATAATAGATAGGGTACCATGACGAATTTCGTATGTCAAGGGAGAAAAATTTTCCCCTACGGCTGAACCTTAAGGGTAGCGTTCAGCACTTACATATAAAAGAGAAATTGGTTAAATTTATATATTGAGAAAAACACATTGGTCCCATACCAAGAGGGGGAAAAATTTTCCCCCAAGAGGGAACCTAGCTGAGAGGAGATAGCCAATGGCTACCGAAAGCAGGGAAAAGGTTAAGAGGTATATCAAAACTATGGGCTACTTACGGAAGGTTCACTCCGTATACTACTGGAAAGCCTATTACGAAGCCACTAGTCTAGCCCAAGCATACAATATGCTCAGACAGTTGGACCCAAGAGTAACCAAGCCATTCATACCCAACAAGGCTACTCAAGCGAAGTTTATTGAGACCACCAGTGCCTACACACTAAATCGTACTCGCCCCAACCGAATAGTTAAGGGGAAGAAGGGGTACTGGTATGCCTAAACCAACGAGCAAGCGAGGATGGAGACAGGTGCTAACGTTGCGTTATTTCAAGGTTGATGCACGTGACTGGCAAGACATTCCCAGGAAGCCATTTGTAGATGTAGAGTTACAAGAGGTGGGTTGGGAAGCAGTGGAGTACAGAAGGAAGTTTGGTTGGAGGACAATGGAGGGACACTAGTCAGGGGGAAAAATTTTCCCCCAAGTTTTATTTTAACGGAGGTAGTTATGAGAGTAATCAGGAAGGTAAGGGGTCGGGTTGTATCTGATCACACGTACCACAACATGATTGTAAATGCACCACGATTCGTGGATGCGAAACCACCACCATCACACACTGAGCGTAAGCGTATAGCTGAAGCTAAGAAACAGCCCAAGCAAAAGCTAACCCAGCAAGACAAAAATAAATTGCAAGCATGGACACAGCAGAGGAGGTCTGTATGAGTTACAAACCAGCAGATGGTTACCCAGTTAACAGGCCATATATCGCAGATGGTTTGCATTATTCCACGCTAGGAAAAGAAGTCAAGTTCTATTCCAAAGACAACTATGGAACGACGCATTACTATCCAGCGAATGAGCTTGGTCACTTGATCATGTTCATAGCAAACACCAGGACCTTATCACCCGACTTGATAAGAAGGCTGAAAGAATCGTATGCAATAGAGTTCACCGAAGTACTAAACCCCAACAGAGAGAGGTGAGTGATGAAACAGTTTAGGGAGAGGTTTGATCGTGAGATCAATGACAGGTTAGAAGATTACAGGCCAAGCGAAATCATTATGCACAGTGATAAAGATCCATTTATCAGAAACCTGAACGAGTTGATAGAGTTGCTTCTAGTCTTGGTTAAAGAGCATCCAGAAGCAGGGAATGTGGGGGTGCAGGTATTGGAAGAGTGGGAAGCTTGCGATGAGTGTAGTGACCAGCAGTTAGCTAACCACTGTGTGGATTTCAAAACACAGATTATATACAACCCAACTGGTAGCCATGGGCATGAGCGAAGTGGTTGCGTAATCATTAGAGGAGGTGAGTGATGAAACTGTCAGTAGAGGTGAGCTTTAACTACAAGATTAAGGTGCCAAGTGAGTGGCGTAATGAGTGGCCTTGCTCCAGGCTTGCAGGTAAAGAGATCAACGTGACATTAAATAATCTTGGAGAGGTGGAAGACTGGTTCATTGCTGATGGACCCTTCTATCCATCCATTGGAGTCGATGTAGAGGGTGCAGAGTTGGATGCAGTGTTGGAGAAATTTTCCCCCGAAGATGTAAAGAGACAGGTGAATCTTACTACAGAAGCGTGAATAAGAATTTTAATTAAATATATTTTTATTGCTTTTCAGGCAGGAAAAATTCTTTTACCGAGAGGAGGAAGTATGAGTGTGCCAAAGCAGTATCACTACGAAATGAAATTAAGTCACAGTGTATTAATTGAAGTGAAGCCAAATGAAGAGATTGCAGAGTTGTACTTTGATGCCGTTGACTTAAAGAAAACGATTGATGGCTACGATGCCGATGACTACCCCGATGACATGAGGCTACGTGACACACCAAAATGTGGGGAAAACTTGAAGAATGCAATGACAACAGCAGGTGATTTGATTGATAACATTTTGCACATAGTTACAAGACTAGACGACCGATGCCCAAAGGAGGGAGCATGAATAAGAATTTTAATTAAATATATTTTTATCCTAGCAGCCAGCCGCAGGAAGTGCAAATTCTGGGGAAAAATTTTCCCCCTAAAAAAGAGAGGTAAATTATGGGTTATGATTTATACAAAGTAAAGAATGGAGAGGTAGTCGATGTTGATTGGAGTAACATAAAAAGAGGAGAATACTTTAGGGAAAGTGTTTGGGGTTGGAAGCCCTTGTGGCAATTCATATGTCTGTGTGTAGGGTCAGGAATACTCACAGAAGAGGATCAACAACAGGGTTGGTATAATAGTTGCCACTATATCGACGGAGCGAAGGCTCTCAAATTAGCAGATGTTCTTAGGGAAATAATAAAGGATGGATCACACATTGATTACGTCAGTAAAAGAAACGAAAGGCTAGATGATTTGCCACTTGAGGACTGCGATCTGTGCAATGCGACAGGCTTTAGGTATGATGAACACGTGAATGGTGAGTGCAATGGGTGTCATGGCGAGGGAAAGAAGAAATCATTTGAAACCTACTACAGATTAGATGTTGAATCTATAGAACAATTCGAAGATTTCTGCCGACATAGTGGGGGTTTTGAGATTCATTAAACTTTTAATTAAATATATTTTTAACCACGAGCAGGATATAACTTATCACGAGGGAGTTATAAACAAATGCATTGGAACGACAGAAAAAAATACGTCTCAGAAAAACTAAAGGAAACAGTCTGGCATCTTACCAACATACGACACGACCTAGATGGGTCACGTAAAAAATGTGAGTGCTGTGACGATATGAAATGGAGGAATGAGCGAGAAGGTAGGTTGAAGATGGAGTTAGGTGGATTGATCAAGAAGGCACAAAGGTTGGAGAGTAGAATAGATAAGATGTAATAAGCTATAATATATAGGTCAACAATTAACAGATCCTTGGGAAAGGTGGATCAGGAGTGTACAAAAAATAAAAAATTAATTAAATTTAAGTATAAGTTTTAGGAGGAGGAACCAAGTAGTTTTTTTTCAAGGGGAAAAATTTTCCCCCTAAAGAGAGGAGGTCAACATGGCCAAAAGTAACAGGGAACACGAAGGGTTCCAGATTACAGTCAGCTTATCCGAAGCTGAACCGATGATTCAACAATGCTTTGATCTAGGTCTGCCTGTTGTACTAGCAGGGCCACCTGCTATGGGCAAGACTGACCTAATGAGAAGGATGCTCACTAAGGTTCTGCCTGAGTCTAGGGGTATTGATCCATCAAGCATTGTACATACTAGAGGTGGTGCTAGGCCCAAGAAAGGTCAAGCGTGCTACATTGAGTTTAATGGGAACAACATGGACCCAGAAGACTGGGTGTATCCAGCTTTTATGGATGGTGGGTTGGCACACCAAGTGACAACTAGCTTACCATGTTCGGATAAGACATGGCTACCACCTAAAGATCTAGGTCTCATCCTTGTAGGTCTTGAAGAGATAGGTAAAAAGCCAGAGAACATGAAATACTACTCGCAATTAAAAAATGAGAGAGCATTAGGTTCTAATTACGAGGTGCCTACCCAAACGTATTTCATGTCTACGACCAACAACTCTGATGATAACACAGGGTCATTTCATATGACATCTGATTTCATCAGTAGGGTAGTGATACTGCAAATAAGAAATAGTGCAGAGGATTTTCTCAACTACCACAGAGGTGAGCTACATCCACTGATTGTGTCGTGCATAAAATTTAGTCCCGATAAATTTCTTTTTACCCAGAAAGATGCCGACATAGGTAAGCCGTTCGCAGGGCCACGTACCATTTGGAGATTAAACAATATGCTGAACAGCGGATTGGATCTAGACTTCAAGCCTAACGAGGCGTTGATCTATGGAATGGTGGGGACAGGTGCGACATCACAATTGTACACGATGTACAGATGTTTCATTAATCTCAGCAACCTAGATAAGTGGATCGAAGATCCGCAAGATCACATGGATGAGATCAGAGAGTTGGTTGGATTCAACACAGCAGGGCTGAAAACTCAGTACGCAATGGTTGCTATGCTGATGAAGAAAGTTGAGAAAGATCCAACTGTAGTAAACAAAGTGTTCCCATTCTTGGAACTCTTTGACAACGAGGAGTTGGAGGTAACCTTTGGCCACATGGCAAGCGTTGCAAATCCAGACACAACTAAGGAGCCAGAGTACGTGAAGCACGTGGCTAAGCACGCCAACAACTTCTATTTCTAACCAAGGGGAAAAATTTTCCCCCTAAAAAAGAGAGGTGAGTATGACTGTAATTGGACACCCACAAAGTGGTGACCACCAGAGTGACATTAGGGTCATTAAGAATGTGATAAAAGAAAAGTCAAAAATATTTTCTTTTGCCCCAGGTAGCTGGCAACTGCTTGGGCCACTCCCAATCAGGGGAACTAGGGAGTGCGAAACCTTTGCGACCGATGGCAGAGAAATCATAGTCAATCCAGATTATGCAATCACTCTGAATTATCTAGAGATACGTGGAACACTACTGCATGAAGAGGAACACGTTAGCAAACGACATCACCTAAGGAGAGGTGATCGACTACCTCTCGCATGGAATTATGCTTGCGACTACCAGATTAATGGCGAGCTAGTTAGGGGTAGTGGATATGGAACACTATACACATTGCCCGAAGGCTTTCTGTACGATGATCTGTATTCCAACTGCAATTGGTCAGTCGAAAAGATCTACAACGACATGATCCAAAAGGGTTGGAAGGAACCACCAGACAGTGAGGATGGTGGTGGAGTCGGTGAGGTGTTGGACTCACCAAATGCCGATGATCCCGATGCGAACAGACAGGAGCAAGAGGAGATCATGGAGCGTGTGCGTGATGCAGAACTGTTAGAGAAAGCAGTTAGTCGGGGAGGGCAAGGTAGACTAAGAGATAATGTGAATGATGAGTCGGACAGGGGTACTGCATCCCCAGAAATCATTCGCCAGTTTTTACGAAAGACTTTTACTCAGACTCGTAGCTTTAGGAGACCGAATAAAAGATTCTTAAGTAAAAATATATTGTTGCCGTCACGTGCAAAGGTGGTGAAGGATCTGTACGTTGCGATTGATTCGTCTGCTTCTGTTGGTATGACTGAGTTTGAGCAGTATAGAAAAAATCTGATTCGGTGGGCAAATGAGCTTAAGCTACAGAAGATTCATATTGCATATATTGATAGCCGAATACACAAAAACCCTGACACCAATGAGCCATGGTGGACCATTGATCTGACGAGTGGCAGGGGGGCCAATGCTATGGAGCTAGATGTCCATGGCGGTGGTGGCACATCCTTTGATCCCATCTTCAAACACATAAGAGATAAGGATGAGGGCCATAAGATAGGTGCATTGGTCTATTTCACTGATGGGTATGGATATGTAGAGGACATAACCAGTGTGCCATATCCTGTGTTGTGGATTACGTCAGCCGTTTCACCCAACTTCATCAATGAAGATGGAGATTATTGGGAAGGTTTTGGAGCCGTAGTAGAAATATAAATTTTAACTGGAGGATAATTTTATGTCGCAAGACACGAAGAAGTTTTTCGAGAGTTGGGTTATCACAGGGCTAGAAGTAGAAAAGTGGGGGACAGTGAAGCAACACAAACAACTCGCCTATGAGGGAGCGAAGGCTGTTGGAGTTGCTACCTATAGAGCGAAAGGTGCTGTTGCTATCCTTGATGAGGGGATTACACGTGCAATTGATAAGCCCATAAGGATAGCTCGTAAGGAGTTGAAGGAGATGACAGTGCCGTGGTCATCTTCTATGAACGACAGTAATGGCGGAAGGATTAGTGGTAATGAATACCTATTATCTCCAGATGATGTAGATGAATATCGTAAGATGATGGAGGCACATAAGCACGACTGGGATGTCGTGCTTCAAGATAGGTTGTTTGGTCAATGGGACTTTCTATTGGCCGAAGCTGAAGATGTGCTAGGTAAAGACTTCTTCATGGCGTGTGATTTTCCAGATCTACCCACACTCAGAGAACAATACTCATGGCACGTGAAGTTCGACATACTCACAGACGTAGCCGACATCACGAAAGATGTCAGACTCTCTGCTCCGAAATCTGTGATTGAACACGCAGTAGGTGCCATGGAACAACAGCAAGCTAGTAAGTTTTCTAATGCTGTCTGGCATCTGGCCAATAGCGTGAGAGAAGAAGCAGATAAAATTATATATGGCAAGAAGGGTAAGGGAGGCATAGATGGCTACGTCTACAACCCAGAAAATAACAAGGTTGGTAACACCTTGCCCAGAGGTCCAGGTTGGGAAAGCTTAGCCAACACAGCCGAAAGATTAGATAAGTGGACCAGCACTTTGGACAATGAAAACCTCACTGAAGCATCTAGTATGATTAAGGAATTGGTTGCGGATATTGAGGAGTTAGGCGATGGTGATTTGACCGAAGCTAGAAGTGCCTTGTCTGGTGAGGATAGCACCAAGCGAGATGAAGTACGAGAGAGACTATCCAATATCAAGAATGTAGCAGGGGAGTCGATGGGCAAAAAACTAGATGACTTCCTAAGTTAAATTTCAAATGGAGTAAAATATTATGGATGAAGAAAGCATACTAAATCAACTGACAGACATGGACCCACAAAGCGTTAAGGCAAGATCGAAACGTTTGATTGACGAAAGAAATCTTCTGATCAAAGAATGTTTTGTCGAAGCGAAGAGACACTGTATGAGTGCTAGTACAATGCTTATTGCAATAGAAGATTCTCTATTACAGAATGGTGCGATGGATGCACGAAAGCAAATAGTTGCTAAATTAACTACACTAAGTGGTGCGTTTGATAATGCATTCAAATCTTTAGATGTAAGGAGCGAAGGGACTGATGAATAACATACGAGAAGTTCTTAGACATATAACTCCCATTGAAAAGAGAGAGCCTTTTGAAGATGGAGTCAGAACGAGCAAAGCCAGAAGACTTATCCGTAATCACCTTAAGAAAGCAAAGAAGTTTGGCCACACGCCATCATTAATTTGCCGATCAGGTTACATGGAATTATACGGATGTCTTAATCAGGAATGTGGAGACACGCTCGACTGTTGGGACTCGCCTGAGATTTGTAATGGTGCGTTATCCAGACGGCAATGCGTGAATCCCGTAGCAGGCAGCAGGCTTAAAAATATATTTAAGTTTTATTCTTACCTGCTACGATGGTTCCAAAGGAGGTTTCGTTAAATGAAATTATCAAGAAAATCTATAGACCTGGGCATGGCCAAGCTAGATCTCTATGCTCAAATGATGTACTTGCTTGGTGATGTTCTAAACCTATTCCGCAAGATGACACTATCATTTGAAACCGAAGGAGACTCTGCCAAGATAACAGAGGAGATGTACAACGAGGTGTCGGAAAATATACTACCTCAGATAGCGGACATCTTTGAAAAAGAAGAGGTCCTTGCAAGGAGGATGGATCAAGAAGCGATGGGGATTTTGCAGAATCAAGAAGAGGAGACATTTCATTAAAGAGGAGGAGTTATGGTAGATAGGAGCAGGGTAGACGACTTAATAGAAAAGGCAGGGCTACCCGAAATAGTTAGGTCAGGAATCAGCTTGCATTTTAATGATGTTGACGGACCAGTTTTTATTGAAAGTGTTTGGCTAGAAGATGACACTGTGGATCTTATCTGGCGTGATGCTGACAAAGCAATAGAACTGTTGTTGGATGGAGATGAAGCACGTAAGGGGGAGAAAGATAATGTTAATAGCAGATAAATTTTTAACGAATGGTATGGCGGTGTTTAATGGTATGCCTCCAGTGGTTGTTGACATAGAGGATTCTATGTGGTCAATCAGTCAAGACGAAAAGGATCTCCAGTTTAACACAGGTGGAGAGAGGAGTCTCAAAGATGCTGTGGCCCACAATATTGGTAACCTGATTCTCGACAAGGTGAGTACCTATGGCCCGATCAATGCCAATAATTTAATGCCTCAATACTGGTCGAATATAAAGCCCCCATTCAACACTCTTTCAACAGTCCATGCATCTCGCAAAATCTCTGACTTTCCGCCCTTACTTTCACCATTCCCATGGACATGGATTGAAGCTGAAGTTCCTATCAATGTGCTAAAAGCATGGTTTGGTGTGAATTACAACAAGCGTCAAAGGATACGATGGGCCATGCTATACCAGACAACTCCCCTAAAAGATGGTGTGCTTGAGATTAGTCGTGACGAACCATGGATGTCTGATGCACCATTTAGGCACTGGCAGAATATTGCGAGCTTGGTGGAGGGTGTCGAAACAGATGCGAGCTACTTGGCTACAGCAATCATCTTTGTTGACCTTGGTAAAGTGATGAAAAAAATAGTCGGTCCTATCTCTGCGATGCAATTTTTACTAGACAAGAATGGTTCCTACATGACCGAAGAAACAAATTGGTTTGCAACGTTGGTAGAGGAGGCAATGCAAGATCAATACAATGCGAGTGTGGATGGCAGTGTAGATGGTAATCCAATACACAACATGGACCGAAGTCTTCTTGAAGCTCGAATGGAGTGTGACCAGATGGCTTCATCTGTGATTAACTATGACTCATGGGGAAACATTACGGCTGAAGATGCTAGAATCCCGAACATTGAAGAGGCTATGATGGAAACAATGGTGTCGGCACCCTATAACAGGTTTATGCACAGTAACAAAATTTTTGGTTTTCAATATACGGACTCGTCAGTAGACGTCATGGCTGAGCCTGAGATGACGACACACATTACGACAGACAACATCGTTATCGAAGGAATGAAGTCTTTGCTTTGGTCGATAGGTTTCTTGAATTGCAGTAACGTGGGAACTGTACGTGTTAAAAATAATCCTAAGAAAGAAAGAAAGTTTAAGAAACAAAACAATAGGTTGCCTCTTCAGTATCGGATGATCACAGTTTCGCCTCACTTGAGTCAAGTGAATGAGCATTCAGATGAAGTAGTAAATCAACGAGATCTACCACTTCACGTGGTCAGGGGTCACTTCAGAAAGTACACAAAAGATAAGCCATTGTTTGGCCGACTTCATGGTACCTTCTGGATACCCGCCCATGCGAAGGGGTCGAAGGATCATGGCCAAATCGTCCATGAATACGAAGTCAACAAAGAGGAGGAGTTATGAGATTGTACGAGAGAGTAGCACAAGAGATAGTTAAAGATATTAGTGGGAGATACGAGGAGTACGACAATATAGAACCACTAGAACTTTTTCTTAAAAATCTGCAAGAGATGGACAACCCAGAAGTGACAGAACAATTACAGGCAATGTTGCCAGAGGAGGAAGTATGATATGTCATTTGCCGACAAAGTAGTAGAAGAATTGGTTAACCAGATTAGAGAATGGGAGGATGAGACAGGACTAAGCGAGCTAATACACAGACTAGTAGAGATAGGAGATGAAGAAGGAGTAGCCCACGACATCATAGAGGCATTGGAGGCTTGCCTTGATGATGAGGACAACCATGAGGAGGAGTTATGAAGTGTGTAATATGTGGTTACGAAATACGAGGGTTTGGCAACAACGCATTGCCAGTGAAGGTTGGACAATGTTGTGGCACGTGCAACGATACCGTTGTCATACCGAAGAGGTTGGCAAATGTGTTTGGTGCATCTAGGCCCCAAAAAAAACCCCTTGACCAGTGAGTACGGAGATACTCAGTGACCAAGGGAGAAGGATGGAGGAGGTTCCTTCTGTTTTTTTACTAACCAAAATTCTACGAGAGAGGAGTATCGTAGATGGTTCAACTTATTATGAAATTTTGTGCCAGTCAACAGCACGCAGGCAGCAGGTTTTAAAATATATTTAAGTTTTATTTTTTCCACATCGTTACGGGGGGTGAACAATGAAAATAAAGGATGACTGGATGGATGTAGCAATAGCAGATGAGAGACAAACTTCACTGTGGAGTGACGAGTCCGCAGAACTTGAGCCTGAGGAGGCCAACGGAGTGCCTGACCTTGACCACCTGAGAGAGTTGTCCAGGGAACCTATATCAAAATGCAAGCACTGTGGTGGACGCAGTAAGGTGTACGGATACAAGCTAGGCTCCTACACTAGAGTTCTGTGTTGGCTTTCCTATATGGAGAGACAACACGGGCCAGGAGACTACTACCATGTACCTTCTTCGGGAGCAATTAATGGTGGAGGCGACTATGCTAAGCTGAGATTTTGGAACCTGATTGAAGCTATGCCAAACTCTGATAGCAACAAAAGATCATCGGGCATGTGGAGGCTCACGCACCTTGGTCGAGAATTTGTATTTGGTAGGACAACGGTTAGTTCAATATGCTACTACCGACACCCAGAGGGTGGCGTATTAGGATTTGAGCCTGAACAAATAAGTATCGTTGAAGCACTTGGCAAACATTTTAGCTATCCATCACTAATGAATGGATACACCACAACAAAAGCCAGGAGGTAGGATGGAACTATTTCTTGTTTATATGTTTCTCGCATGTCTCATATTAATTATTAGTGGAAGGGGGTAAAAATGCATGATGAAAAGTATTGGCTCTTGGGTAATCCAAAAAATACAGCAACCAAAATCGCACTTAGCGTACATGGTAGGCAAAAGGACAAGAGAGGTGAGCCGTATATGGGACACATTGAGGATGTTGAGTTTCGTGTTAGACAACTAGGCCCAACGTTCTCAGTGGTGGCGATACTGCACGACTCAATAGAAGATGCCAAATCTAAAAGGGTTCGTAAGAAAATACGGAATGAGATTCGTGGTGTGTTTGGTGATCTTATTTATGATGCTGTCATGGCAATTAGCAAGCGTCCCGATGAGGACTACCATACAGATTACTTGGTCAGAGTGGCAAGCAATCCCATCGCCTTACAGGTCAAGCTTGCAGACATCAAAGCCAACTTACAACACCTACCCATGATGGAAGATTCTGCAACTAGAGAAAGACTTAGACAAAAATACCACATAGCCATGAGAGCTTTGGGAAATAAAATGTTAGAGCAGCAGCTGGCCGCAGTTAGTTAAAAATATTTTTCAGTTTTATTTTAACCGAGGAGGTTCGATGTACCGACTACAGTATATAGATAGTCTAGGAATGTCATGTTGCGAATGGTTTGAGAGCGAGGATGAGGCCATGGCGGTGGTGGCCAGAGACAACCCAACACACTGGAAGATCAGGTTCGTTGAATTTCCTTTCACACTCACAAGACATTCCGTGGGACCAGTGAATGAGGATTCGGAAGTTAGGCATATACTGCAATGGCTCAACAGATGGGCCGATAGCTTCCGTGGATTCTAAAAATCCCAGTCATAGTCATCGTGTGCAGGGCCAAAGTCATGCCAACGCCCACTGCCCTTGTCGTAGTGTAATGGGCATGATCCATTTTTTCCTACCCAATTCCAACGTGCCTTCCACACGTGAGCTTCGGGTGGCTCTTCATCTTGTGGATGTCTCCATACCGTAAGACCTATATCAGCCTTACTGAACCAAGTGTGTGAGCCAGAGATGTCTAGCCCTGTCACCACTATCTTTTTGCCTGACCTACGTTCAGAGGAAAGCTTAGCAGGGTGGGCGATGAAGAACACGTGAGCGTCGTGATTTTTTGCCCACTGCTGTACCTTAGTAAGCATTTGACTAATTGCATCGGTCTCTTTGCCACCACCCATGTCGATATAGTTGTATGGATCTATCACAAGAATCCTACTTCCATATCTCAACACGCACTCACTCGCCTTACGTAAAATGCTATCAATATCTGAAGCACCACCACTTCGATTGTCCATGAATACAAAGTTGTCTTGCATCACTTCTCTAGTAAACTCTACCTCTTCTTGGGTCATACGATTGATATCTTTTTCTAGGAAGAATGGGCGGTCAATAACCTTTTGGCTCAACTGAGCGTAGTGGTAATCAGCAGGTTTTTCAAAGCTACAAAAAACTGTTTTATAATTATTGCTTTTTGCCAGGTTGACACAAAGTTGGTCAATAAGATCCGACTTACCCGATGCGGGAAACCCAGTGACAATTGTCATCATGCCCAAGGGAACTTGCATGTATTCGTCTAGCGATTGTAGCCCAGTGGACGCACCTTTTATTTGCCCCTGCTCATACAGATTCATTACCGAATCAAAGATGTCGTTCACTGTATGCACACCAATGATAGGCATGACAGTAGCCTGGTCTAGCTGATTCTGTAGATACCTTTTCCCTTCTTTTTCTAACGCATCAGAGGCATCCTTGTAATCTCCTAGATTTACTATCCAAGTCTTTGAGCTACCAATCCTCCTGATGATCTCCTTCTCTAAGGCATTCCCTGGTCCGTCACTATCTGTGTTAATAAATATCTTACTGGCTGACGCAAGCTGCCGTTCTGCTCGCCAGATATATCTAAACTTGTTGTCATCTTTCGGGTCAATCTTTCCATTCGATACAGTGGCGGGTGCCCCATTCGGAATGGATAGCACGGTGAGGTTGTCAGGTAGATCGCATGACATCCACGCACACGCATCTATCTCTCCCTCACAAATGAGTACGTCATTACCCTCTCTGTACTGATCAAGATTAAAAAAATCTTCGCAAGTATTTTCTTGTGAAAAGTATTTGGAATCATCCGCACTGCGAAACTTTACTGCGTTGACAACACCACCATCCCTGTACGGAAACCCTATGGCGGGCACAACCTTACCATTAAATCTACGCTCAGTTAAAATTGTATGGCTTTCGATTATCTCTTCTGCAATCTTCCTGTTTTTTAGGTAATCAAAAGCAACCTCATTGTGTGCATTGCTATCGACTTGTATTGGTTTTGGTCTAGCCATTTTTTTCTCCGTTGAAAAATCAATAATTCTCCTCTCATGTACCCAACCACCCTCTGTGCCACAATGGTGACAGCGATACTGCACTCCCTTGCCGTCTACCTTCATGGATAGGGGTGTGTCTCGCCTATGTTTGGTTCGACTGTCCTGACACTCAGGACATCTCCGCTTATACTGACCTATCCCTAGATTAGAACCTAACTGTAGTATCTCAGGAGCTATACTTTTCAATTAACTATTCTCCTCCTTATCTAACTCCAAGTTACTTAATAAAGTTTTAATTACATTCTCTTTATTATCTATACTAGATATTACTATATGTGTACGTGGATTCTCCTTGTCCAACCCCCACTCCACATACTTAAACTTCACCTGTCTATCATTCTCGTAGACCGATCCCTCCATCAGGTCCAAGATTAACGACTCGTCCAAGTCAGGTCTTCGAGTCTTGTAAAATATCTTCATCGCTACAGCCAAGTCCTGTTTCTTGCCGTATAAATCCTTGCGGACTGGGCACTGCAACTGGAAGAATTTACTGTAAGACAGTGCCTTCTTTGACTTGATAAACATAGCTCTGCCACGAACCGTAACTAACCTACGAGAGTTAGCTTTTGACGCAGGTTCACCCTGTATCATAATGTAACACGGATCGTCGTCAATGCTCTTGCGTTTCATATCTCGTAGGGTTATCATTCCTCTCACTGCTAGGCCATACAGGATAACGGTCTAGAGAGTTTTTCGCAAGAAACAGAGGAGAATCATGGATAGAGAAAAAAGATTCAGGGTCTATGAAAATGTCGGACCTCCTCCATCAAGCGGAGGTAGGAAGACACGATGGGGAGATTTGCCACTAGATACCATTGGTGTTAATGGGCTGATTGAAATGCCCATGGAGCCAAGTGAGGTGCAGTCGCAAATACATGCAATCAGGAGTTACGCATGGAGGATGGCAAAGAAGTTGGACAAGAAGTTTAGTGTGAGAAAGACTGACTATGGAATCGGAATCTGGAGGACGCAGTAATGGAGATTAGAAAGGGAGTACCATTGCCAGACAAGCAGAGCAGTAGATATGCAGATCTTCGTAGGTTGTTTACCGACATGGATGTGCTGGATTCTTTTGTTTTCCCTGATGATGGTTTAGGGAGCGAAAGGTACGTCAGGTCTGCTGCATTTCGTTATGGCAAACAGTTAGAAAGAAAGTATTCTGTCAGAAGGATTGATGATGTGACTCTAGGGGTATGGAGGACTGAATGAAACTTACCAATCAGTATGGGGCACCCGATGCTTTTGTGAGAGCATTAGAGGATGATCAATACACCAAGGGTGAGGCTGACATCAGTGTGACAGGGCTGATACAGCCACCACAAATATCTAGGTTACGTGCTGAGCATGAGGACAAGCTATCATCAGATGTTCGTGACAGGATATGGATGCTCCTGGGAACCTCAGTTCACAACACCCTGGAAAAATATGGGGAAGGTAAGGTTGAACAAAGGTTGTTTGCTGAGTGTGATGGCACAACTATTTCGGGGGCAATCGACCTCGAAAGGGATGGCCATGTCACTGACTATAAAGTTACGTCAGTGTTCACTGTGCAAAAAGCTCTGAAGCCTGACTGGGAGGCCCAGTTGAATATGTATGCATGGCTGTTAGAGAAAAATGGCACAGAACCTCAAAGCCTTACTATCGTGGCAATCTGTCGTGACTGGATGGCTAGTCGTGCGGGAAAGAATGGCTATCCAGATAGTATGATTGTGTCTATACCAGTACCCCTTTGGCCGATGGCTAGGAGGGAGAGGTACATCAGTAGTAGGGTAGCTGTGCATACTGCTGAAGAGGTGTCCCCCTGCACGAATGAGGAACGTTGGGCTAGGGGTGCCTACAGTGTCGTGGGTGGCAAGGGAAGGCCAAAGTCTTGCGACACATTAGAGGAAGCATCTGAGTACATCAATTCACGTAAGTCTGGAAAGTATTCTATAGTGAATGGCGATGCACGTTATATCAGGTGTGAGAGTTGGTGTGATGTATCGGAGTTTTGTTCACAATGGCAAGCAGGGGAGAAGTCAAATGGCTAAACCAACAGCCAAGCAAATATGGGACACGCTTTCAAAGGTGGATGTCAGTAAGCACACTGAGGATCGTGGAGGGCTGACTTATTTGAGTTGGGCATGGGCATGGGGAGTAATGATGGATCACTACCCTGACCTAACCATCAAGTGGCACGGACAGTTAGATGAAAATGGCATCATGTATGACATCAACATTTATCCAGGTGGCAGTGCGATGGTCACCTGTAGTGTCACCATTGGTGATGTGAAGCGTGAGATGTGGTTGGCCGTCATGGACTATCGGCACAAAGCGATAGCCAACCCTGACGCAAGGGCTATATCAGACGCTAAGATGCGTTGCCTTACGAAATGTTTTGCTTTATTTGGATTGGGGCATTACATATATGCAGGCGAAGACACGCCTCAGGGTGGTGATGCACCCGCACCCAAGAAGTCTGCACCTAAAAAGCAACCGAAGCCGAAGACCGTCAAGACAGCAAAGAAAAGTTATATTGACGAGTTGAAGGACACTGCTAACGACCTAGTCAAAAGAGGTTGGGTTCCTGAGGGTGACTGGAAACAAGACATCAAGGATGTGGTTGCAAGTGGGGATGAAGAAAGAGCAGTAGCGATGATCAAGAGAGTGAAGGAAGCAGCAGAAGTAGCACTTAAACTATTCGATGCGAAAGCAGAGGAGAAATAACCATGGCTGATTATGCCAACGAACCAAAGATTGATTTTGCAGTATTCAAAAACAAGTACGCAAAGACTGACAGACACCCTTCTGAAGTCGGTAAGATTGAATTTACCAGAGAGTTTCTAAAGGCCATGACTGAGCGAGCAAAGACTGGCCAGATGCCTGTGTTGCGAGTTGCTATGTGGGAACGTACATCGAAAGCGGGCATGCCGTACAAGAACTTTAGGCTAGAGCTTGATAGATCTAAGGCTGATGCTCCAGTAGAGGCACCTGTAGAGGAGGAAGATGATGGCCTCGCCTTTTAAGGCACCCTATGCATCTTTGCCACCTACCAAAGTGATAACCTTTAGGTTGGATGAGGAGCTTTATCGTGAGGTGAAGGCTTTGGCAGATAAGGTGGGTGTCAGCATGAACCGACTGCTAACCGATACTATGTATGATGTAGTGATTGCGGATGCTAATAATAGAGAGTCCATAAAAACGCCTCGTAAAAGCAAGGGTGGTCCGTCTGGTAGAGACATAGCCTGGAAGAGGGGAGGACTTTCTCCTGGTGTCAGAGGATTCTGGGAAATGTAAGTCTTGATAACAAGGGAGGTGTCACTGCTTGGTAGGGGTTGGGTGCCCCTGATTAGGCATGACTTAAATAACCATAATGGGACCGACTAATGGATCTACTAATCCAGTCGGTGGTGGCCTCTCGCTTTTTAAAGGAAAAAACAATGGACTGGAAAGGTAAAATAAAAACTGCAATTTATTTTTTTATGTTGTTGCTGCGTTCAATTTTCTTCGGAGTGGTGACAGGTGTAAAGTACGGATGGAAAACTGCACTGTACTACTGGAGAACAGAACGTATCAAAAGAAGCCGTACCAGACCAAGTGATATGCGAAAAACTGGTGGTATCTAATGCGGGTTGGTAGCTTATTCACAGGAGTGGGCGGGTTGGACCTTGGCCTAGAGAAAGCAGGTCACGAAATAGCGTGGCAAGTAGAGTATGATGAGAAGTGCCAGTCTGTCTTGAGAAAACACTGGCCCAACGTAAAACTTCACAAGGATGTGTGCTATGCAGGAAAATCTATTCTCGACCCCGTCGATCTCATCTGCGGAGGATTCCCCTGTCAAGATCTCAGTGTTGCGGGCTATCGTCAAGGCCTTTCAGCACCGAGGTCAGGATTGTGGTGGGAGTTTCATAGGATCATTAGTGAGCTTACTCCCCGTTGGGTACTTATCGAAAACGTCCCTGGCCTTCTCCTGTCCCACGAAGGGAGGGACTTGGAAACTTTGCTCCACTCAATGGAGAAATTACGCTACGGGTGGAGCTACAGGATTCTTGACAGCAGAAATTTTGTCCCCCAAAGACGAAAGAGAGTTTTCATTGTCGGATATCTTGGAGACAGATGTCCACCCGAAGTACTACTTGAGTCCGAAGGCTTGTCAGGGAATACTGAGGCGAGCAGAGAAGCGAGAGCAAAAGTTACCCCCGACACTAGAGATAGCTTTGAAGAAAGTGATAGAATAATAACGCATCAAAGTATCTTTCCCACGATTGGAGCGTCGTCGGCTGGGACTAGTAGGCCTGGTGGTCAGGGAGCAGAAAGACATATGTACATCGGAGATCCGCCACGCAGAATAACTCCCCGTGAGGCTGAACGTCTTCAAGGGTTCGATGACGACTGGACTCGTTGGTCAGATAGCGGTGAAGAACTAGCTGATGGCCCAAGGTATAAGATGATGGGTAATGCAGTTACTGTTGACGTAGCCGAATGGTTGGGTAGGCAATTATCAATTGCGGATAAAAGATCCCAGTGCGACTCCCGCTAATACATATGGAACTGCTCCACCTATCTTAGAAAATACTCCACGGTTGGCAGCGTCCTTCCAGGCATCTGATTCTTTATTCAAAGCTGTGATCTCTAGCCTCAGTGACTCGTTTACTCTTTGCTCCATCGACCACAACGAGTCCAAGATCTCCACCCTTCTCCATAAAATCACCTTATCTTCCTCTAATGTGGCAATTTGTACCTGATAAGAGGACACCTCTTTTTGGTGATTTAATTCTAAGGTGTCTAGCAAGACTTCTAAGCCATCTTGATTAGCTAGGCTTTCACGGAGTGTACTTAGGTTCTCGTTGAAGCTTACAGACGATGTGAGAGCGTCATTTTTAGCAGACTCCCTGACTTCAGCGAGCGAGTCGTGAACGTTGTCCAAGCTGTCCCTTAGTACGTCATAATACTCATAAGATTCTAAGAGTTGGTCCTCAAGTTTTAATCTTTGTGACCTCAACTCTTCAACTTCTTCTTCTGCTAGTTCGGCCCTGACTTTCGCTGCGGCATTAGAGTTAAAAATAATTCCTGAAAATGATAGCAAGCCAAGAATTATCAAAATCGCTATAAAATTATTCTGCATTAATTTTTTATTCATTTACGAAATCAGGATTTCCGCTGAGAATTGAGGGAACAGTTTCGGCTACTGCTTGATCGCTCTCATCCCTCACAAGCCTGTAACAGTATCTTCTAGATACAACTCCAGTCATCGTGGTTCGTGGAACCCGACAGATTTCAACCGATCCCTGCGAGATCAATTCCTTTAGTCGGTCTCTGACCTGCTCTGCTGTTATGTCTAAAGCCTTAGATAGTTCTTTTACCGACATCGCCCCTTCAGGATCTGCTGTACCTCCTAATGCTTTTTGTACCTGTGCTAGTAATTCTTGCTCTGTAATACTACTCATAATACCTCCACAATCGTTGGTCTATCTGGTGTAAAAAGTATGCTTTCCATACTATAATCATCGTCATCAATCTCGAAGTAAACAAGACCTATGTCGGCAAGAGATTCAGCAACCCTATGAACATACTCAGTAGCTAACTGCCACGCAGGTAGTGCTACCGCCCGTGTCTTGACCTTGTGAATCTTTCCACTATCAGCAAATTGATGGAAGTGAGATCTGATTGCTACATCGGGAGGGTTGTCGTTGTCCATCAGATAGTTAAAGAAGATATCTTGTGCGTACCAACGCATGTATGGTCCCTTCGTGTGTGCTCTTCTACCCATTCTGCCGTGATGTTTAATATCAAATACGGTAGATCCAATCTTCATGGTTCGTGTATAAGAAGACATTTGCCCAGTGTCAGGGTCCTCTACTATGGGCCATCCCGTTCCCTTTAGTGCCTTGGCCATCCCTTCTTCAAGCCCACCTGCACGGCCTACATGTGCTGACGTTCCCCTGATGATGTGTATACTGTCTGGCTTAAGGGCCAACGGAACCCGCAATGTTTCAAGGGCACAGCTTACATGCACACCTTCGTGCCCCGTAGCAATCTGTGTAGTTCTGTGATGGTCCCCATCCGTGGCATCTCCGTTACATACAATATGTAACTTAGCATCCCTGTTCTTTCGCTTGATGGATTTAATCCTAGCCCATGCTTCTTCCCAATTATTCCAAAGCCATTCTTGTCCCTTGTTGGGCATGTATAGGCCACCATCATCTAGCTCTATACCCTCAGGCGGGCATAGCCCTACCGTGGAGCCACAGTGCATGTCTCCAAAAAAAACAACCAAGTGTTTCATTTTATATGACCTCTCTGTTACTCTATAAAAATATCACCACATTCGTCACAGTATCCATCTGCATTTTTTATAGTATTTCCACAACGCTCGCAGACTTGCCACTTCGATACGAAATCCCACCCACACCACGCACAGTACTTGTTGTTTAGCTCTCTTTCAGCACCACAACGTGGACAATCCATCATTGCGTATCACCCCCAAGCTCCAGCCTAACCTTTAGTAGTGCTAGTTCTCTTTCAAGTTGAATAACTTGATCTTGTAACTCTGAAAGTTGAAGGGTCAGGCTGCCTTGTTGGCCAATATATTTTCCTTGCCTGTCACGAACATCTTGTAGCTCGACCATAGCTTGTGCATCGGCACGTTCCATGCCCTCAAACCTAGCTCCTGCAACCCATGTAGCTACAAGTATGCTTATAAAAAATCCTACGCTTAAAGCAGGAAGGGACGTTGCCTTCGAGATACCGTTAGCCATTATCTGATTCCTAAAACATCCAGCATAGGTGTTCCTGGTTCAGGCTTGTCACCAAAAAATTCTTCAAAGTCTAAGTCGGGAGACATCACACCAAGGTCTGGTGCCATTAAATCTTCGTAGTATGATGTCATAGCATTGCGTTCTGCCTGAGTCATAGGGGGTTCGGGAAGTCCCGCATCTCCCAGTTCTTCAACTGCCAGCACCTGGTCTACAAGTGGTCCACCCATTTTTCCTAGTAATGCTGCTCCCGCAGCCATCATGGCCTTTGTGTTTATAAGCTTTCCGACTGCCTTTCCTACCACATTTGGTGTTATCTTACCTCGACCCGCATTGTTTCTAAGATAGTCTAACCAGTCTTTAATCTTTTGTCCTACTGGAACTTCAGTTATGGGTACAGTTCTACGATTAAAAATATATTCAGGAGCAGCGTGGCCAGCCGTAACCCTTCCGCCTGAAGTGGCGACTTTCTTTGCCTCTTGTTCTATGGTCCCAACAAACTGATCCTCAAGCCCTTCTGCTACTACTTTTAGCGTAGCGTCATTAGCACCCTCAAGAGGTTTTTCAATTGTTTGTTTTAAAACCTGCTCTGGAGTCCAATTTTTCGGGTCAGCCGCAACCATTTTTCCTGGAGTCTCAGTATATGTACCTGTATATGGATCAAAACTCACGGTTGTTTTTTTATTAATTTCTGACAATTTCGCAGCATCAAACTCACCCGTTAGGGGATCAAAGGCAGGGCTTACAAACTTTTTTTGAAATTTTCTTAGCCGTGCCCCTCTGGGATTGTCCGTCAGTTGATCAAGCTCGTTTGCCCTAGCCCGTGTCATCGGTGCAGTTTTTGTTCCGTCTGACAATATATATACTTTTGGTGTTTCTTTACGAGGCATTCCTGGTCCAGCTGCCGTCCTGTTTACAGGCCCCTTGTCTGTACCAGGCATTCCTGGTCCAGCTGCCGTCCGATTTACAGGCCCCTTGGTGGATCTACCGCCACTCCGTGCGTCTGATTCATCTACCAAAAACTTGGAGCCTGACTCTGAACCTCTACCCTGTTGCCTAGCTCGTTTGGTTTTCGTTGTCTGACGAGACTGTGCCAATCGGTTTGCTTCAATCTCACGTGCATCTGCATATGCTATATTTATATCTTCAGGAAGCAACGTACCCAAAGAACCTTTTGTATTGGTAATATCATCCGAAGTAATCCCTAATAACTCTGCAACGGTTTTATTTGTTTGGCCTTCTTTGGCTGATGGAAATCCCCGCACTTCTCTATTAAAAATATCTTCATAATCAACATCTACATTATGTATCTCATGGTCCTGTGCTACTCGTCGCACAAGGCTTTTAACTGAGTCGTGAATTAATGCGTTTCTTTTAGCTTCTTCAAGTAGCCTTGCAGTTGAGAATCTTGAAGTCAGAACCCCTGGTCGTGCCCCTCCTGTACCTGCTCTTCTTCTTCCCTGCCACTTACGCAACTTTGACTCATCAGGATCTCCACCGTTAGCTAACCCCATTATACCTTTATGCATTTTTACCCCATCTTGCAGGTGCTGGCCTGCCTATCATGCCACGGACATCGACATGTGTGAATGTTTTATACCTACCTATACCTAATTGCTCCTTGTAAGGACTGTCTTCTAATAAATCAGCGACCTGTCTTGGAGTCCAATTTACTTTAACAATATCTGCTGCACCCAAAGTTAAGTGCATACTATTGGGCACCCCACCTATCGCCTCATTGTAGTCCCAACTTCTATACCAACTATTAATTAAAACAGGAGATACACCACCTGCTCTTCTTACATACTGTAACACATCAATCAATTTGATTGCATTATCAATCAACTCAACACTAGGAGGAGTAAGACTCACTCCATTAGACTCACGGCCTACATCACAAATTTCTAATGCAGTAAAATTCTTTATGCCATTTGCCTTAAGCTGTGCATCACACAGCGTAGCCCACTCACTTCTCGTCATGTTCCCTAAACCCAGGGCTATTGTCTAGTATGTCTGGCCGTCTAGGCTCTTTGATAGACTTCGCTATCCCAGAAGCTACGGCCCCTACTTGAGGAGCCAGGTATTGGCTTACACGGGGACCACCAGCCCATGCCACTAAACCCACAACCAAGCTACCAAGCAAGGTATAAGCTGCCCCAGGAACCTCCCATACTGTAGAGTCAAGGACTATCAAAGCTCCTGTAAACATAAGGGATGCACATAGGAACGTGCGAGCAGCACTCAAGTTTTCTTTTTCATCACTAAGCATTTCCCTCAACATTATCGTTTCTCCAGTATTTTATCGTATGTTTTTTGGGTTTCCTGCATCCGTTTCATTATGAAAGGAAGATTTTTCAACATAGACCTTTCTGCTTTCATTATATTCTGTATACGTATTCTTTTTTCTGATCGACTTAAGTCTGTTCGTTTCTGCAATCTATCAACCACTTCCCTAACCATTGTCATTTGTCTACTATACGCATTAATAGTGTTTTGGAATGTCAGTATCCCTTTATACTGTTCTGAATATTTATAACCCTTTATCCTATCTTCCTTCATAAAGGCGTTAGTTGATGCTGTAGCACTAGCAAGCTCTCTTTCTACATCAAATAAATCTTGCTTAAATTGACTACCTTTACGTGCATCTTCAAAGAGGTCTCCAAAAACAGGTAGGTTGGCTAGTCCTTCACCCTCAGTATATGCTTTGTATAGTTTTCTGGGATTCGTAACGTCTATATCAAAATCAAGAGATGTTCCTACAACAGCTTTTTTATCTATGCCAGGAACCCAGCCCGACCTTAGCCCCCTATTCGTGAGCTTTGTAACATAACTCCACATTGTACCACCATAATTGTATTCCAGATATGCCACCTTTTGAGGTGATGTCAGTGTCTTTGAGTTTTTGAGTCCTGGAATCCTGTTAGCAACCTGAGCCATAAGTGTTGCTGTATCGCTAGTGTGTATGTCTCTTTGCAGTACTGGATCTTTCTGCATATCAAAGTATGAGACAATATCACCACCTTGATATCTATTTTTATTTTGCACCGCATCAATCAAAGGCTGAACTGTTTGAGGAAATAATTGGAAACTTAAACTGTGTCTTGCCTGTCTCCTTAACTCTGTAGCAGCATCGTCTATATTAAAGTTTTCGTCACCAAGGGTTAGCTCATACAGTAACTGAGGAATTACTTTATAAAATAGGCCGACTTCAAACGGTGTTGGAGCCTTAAGCCATGCCTTATCTCCTAACGGAAGCATCCAATTGTCAAATTTTTTATCACGCCCCATATTTTTATATTCATCATCATCGTCAAACATGTTCATAATCAGTTCATACAGAAAAGACATTGAAGCCAATTGAAGTCCACGAGCAAAAACCTTACTGAAAGCCGTATCATACCAAGACAGTTTTGCATACTCAGATTCGGTCATCGGCCTACCCTCTTCTACGTTCCACCTTGCTAGGCCAGGAGCATCAAACCCACCAAAAAGAGAATGACTCCTCATTGTAACATCAAGACCCTGTAAGCGACCATTCAAAAACGGAATGGTAGCCATCCATGCACTCAGGGCAGGACTTGCACCTCTTCGGCCATAGTTCATTATCTCTAGTGCCATGTTTTGTGCTAGTGCCTTATCCCCTGTTGTAGCCAAGACCCTATCATATACTGCAAGCCTGGCAGCCGATTCTGTTTGATCGCCCAGGGCACCTAACTGCCACCATAAGTACGCAGGGCTAAACATATTCCTCGCCCCTTCGTATTCATGCATACGTTCATATTTTTTAAACTCTCGGTTCATTGTCTCGCCAAACTTGCCAGGCTCAGATATAAAGTCGATACCTATTGATAGCCCTAGTTCTTGGGCACGAAGTCTGCTATCAGTATCCATAGCATTTCTTATAGATTCTAATATTATACCAGGATCTCCGCCAAATATAATAAAGGCCTGTAATGCATCTCTAAATACATTCTTCTGCATAAATGAGGGAGTCTTTGTAACGCTCTCCCTCAAAAACGACGCTGGCCCCATAAGAGCGTCTGCCCCTATATCCGAAACCCAGCCTTCTTGCTGTTCTTTTAATCCAAGAAACTTTTTTAGCTGACCCTTACGAGGTCCACTCTCATATCTTTGTTCTCTACCCATATTGCCCAAAGCGTCCTTCATATACTTTCTTGGATTATGTCCTGCCAACATTGCAGACATAGCAAGTTTCGTGTCGTCCAGTCTATAGAAAGCGACTTCGCCCTGCTCCATAACCCTAACAATATTTTTATCTGCCCTAGCACCTAGCTCGCCTACAGAAACTTTTGTTGCCTCCCCAAGTTCCATTGCTTCTTCTACAGTTCTAACTACACCAGTATTCATAAGTCCATCACGAACCAATGCTTGAATATTAATATTAATAGACTCAAAAATATCTTCTTTTATAGGCTCTAAGCTTCCATCTAAAGCCTTTTCGACCAGGTTTATTCCCCTTGTCCTTATATATTCTTCAGACCCAAACTCCAGACTATCCATGACACTTGACGTTTCTCTATAGAACGGCATATAATCTTCCGCAAGATACTCGTCACGTTGTCCAAGAGATATTAATCCTGTTTGATATGCAAAATTAATCATCTCATTATTGTAAGCTTGGTAGTAATCCCAAAACTTGCGAACATGTCCATTGTCTCCAAAGCTTATGATACGACCATTTTTGTCGTATACAATCCCCGCTTCTACCTGCTTAACCGTATCATCCAATCTTTTTTGATCCCACTTTCTTATGTTTGCAGCCTTATAAGGATTTGCTGCATCATACTTAGCCCTTGCTCGCTCATATCTTTGTTCTAGCTCTGGGGTAAGCTGTGCACCCTCTGGCATCGCCTTAACCAAACCTTCTATTTCATCTAAAGTTTTCTTCTTGCTTATAATTCTTTTGGCTTCGCCATAAAGAAGTGCTAGTTGCTGATCATCTCCATCCTTGATGTTATACATAATTTGAGACAGCCCTGGGATGCGTCCATCACCACCATAAGCTTCTTCCAGGGCAGCAGAATAAACTGGGGTGTTAATGAACCGACCACCAAGTGCTGTTGTCCCTGTGTAACGCAATGGCCCCAACTTCATCAAGCCAGGCAAAAGATTCACGGCACTGTCCGCATTACGCATTGCAACAAGTGCTGATGTTTCAGCGTCTATCATAGCCGTCTCTCGCTTTGCCATCAGTCTTTGTGTTTGTTGCTTGGACCATTCTCTACGATCCAAATATTTATAACGAAGATTTTCTAGAACTCCATTGCGAACTATACTTTCCATCTCCTCAGGGTTACTACCTGCCCCTATCTCTCCACTTAATGGGCCATCCTTTTCTAATACATTTCTCATAGGATCACCCTTAAGCTCTTTTAAGTCTCCATCTTCAACAGCCTTTTTAACTAATGCTTGTCCAGACTCATTAAGATTGGTCTGTGATGCAAACATACCCCTGTATCTTGCAGGCATTGTATACGCCTCATTGCCGTCGAGTATTCTCATAAACTCATGGAGAGCCGTCTTAACAGACTCTTTGTTCTCCATGCTAGGCATACCCATTAGTGGAACACTGGAGCCATGTGCATTCTTAATTAATTCCGCCTGTTTCTCAACATTGCCTACCAACTCTTTCAGAGTGCCCTCAAACCCTGTTGCCTCTTGTGCGTGGCCTGAGATTTCTCTTGCAGTATTAAGGATATCATCTGAAATTTTATCAACAACCTTCTGATGCTGTAGCTTTTCTTCAGAAGTTTTTGCTTTATTCAATCGCTCTATAGCTTCACGAAGATTGGCCTTGTTTTCGGGACTTGCATACTGCGTCAGCCTCATAGATCTAATAGACTCTGGAGCAGCTTTTGCTTGCTCACCTTCATAGCCCTCACCACGCCTTCCTATATTGCCACCCCGAATATTGTTAAAAATCTTTACTACATCATCAAGGCCTGAGTCTTTAGCAGCACCGATCACGCCTAAAAAATATTTATTAACTTTATTTTTAATAGCACCGATTGCACCCGATGCTTTATTTGTTGGGATGTTACCCATAGATAAGTGTGTAAGCATATCAACAACTGCTTCAGCCTCTATGTCTGCTTGATTTAATCCAGATCCAGCAGTTTCTAAAACTTTTTTCTCAACCCAAGTTATACCTTCATTGTGCATTTCCGCATTGACTTTTTCAGGCACAATATTATTTCGTATATAATCCCAAAGAATACCCCGTTCTGATGGACTATAATTGTCACGTACATCTAAGGAGTGAAGCCCTGCCTGAAACGCTTTTTCTTTAATAATTTCAGAAGCATCTAGTACGCCATCAGGATCAATATTAGCTAAGTTAATTAATATTCTACCGCCAACCGTATCATACATTGCCACCCTGGTATCCATCTCAGGCACATTGTTGATACCAACCTCGTCCAACGCTTGGAACACGCCACCAAATTCATCTACAAATTCAACGTCCAATCCTCTTGTAACATTAAAATCATCTAATATAGTTCGTACTTCGTTTTTAAAAAGATCATACGTCTGTCTTACACGACCCATATAATTACTACGAAGGCCGTGAAGGCCGTCCTGTAGGCTAACTGGCAGCAATCCTTTCCTAACTAGAGCACGGGCAATAACTCGTCCTTGTTTGCCTTCTAGTAGTGACAAGAATGAATCACGGCTTGGTTGCATATCTTTTGCGATAGATGCCCCCACACTACCTAAAAGACCTAATCTTTTTAATTCACTTTTGCCTGTCATCTTGCTCAATTCACCAGCAAACTGTTTAACAAAAGCTTCTTTATTTAAAACGGGTTCATTATTTTCTCTTGCTCTTTCGTTGTATGCTTCTAATAAATCATCAACGGTATCTGTAGTATCTTCAGATAAAAGTTCACGCTCTAGTGCTATTGTATCTACAAGCCTGTTCCAATCTAAATCTTCACGCCTTTGTCTACTTAATGGAGTAGGCAACGGTTCATTTCTTGGTGGATTTATTTCGTTAACTAAAACATTACTACCATTTGCAGTTAACACCCCTGTTTCTACAAGACCAGCTATGGCTTCATCAAACGCACTATTGTTAAATGTAGCACCCCTTCGCCTTATAGCATCACCAAGAGCTTTCTCTATATCTGCTATAGAAACACCAAGGTCTGGATCAAATCCTCTAACAACATCACCTCCCTCTATATCTGCTCGCCTTATAGCATCACCAATAGCTTCCTCGGTAACAACAGTTTCCTCTATGGCACCTATACCCTGCTGGTTTTGAGCAACAAGCTTCAAAATAGGCTGATAAAGCCTTTCTACTTCTGGATTCTTATAAAAATTAGGCAAATATACAGGATCAAATGTTTCGACAAAGCCTGCCATTTGTTTATTACGATCTACAAAGGCATAGTTAGGTGCTAACTGTACAAGCCTTGAATACATTAGGTATCGTTGGGCTTCACTAGCCTCACTCCAACTACGAGCACCAGTTAAATCCCGAAGCAATCTCCTAAAAGGAGTGCTATTTACACCTGATGCTGGTCGTCCATCCAGTAAACTTCTCATCAAAACAGGATCACGAAGTTTGATATTTTTTATAGCTAATAGTTTTTCTATATCTGATTCAGTTGTACCCCTGCTAGGATTGTAGTTGTCATAAAATTCTTTGATAACTTCTATCTGCCCATCTTCTCTAATTGGCACCGCAGATTCTCCGACTGAAAAATATCTATCTTGAGTGCCAATCCATGTAGCCACATCAGATTGAGCCTTAAGAGCAAACATTTGATTAAGAACACCATCAGCCCTTTCTTCACTTGCAAATAACCTAGTAAGACCAATAGCATCCAAGGCAGAAAATTCTTTAGAATGTGTTGGATACTTTGCGGTCAGTCTTTTGATGGTTCCAGCATCTTCTAGTTCTGCTCTAATTTCTGCAACAGTTTTATCGGGATCAGCGTCCTGTAATCGCTTAGCAGCGTCAGCAACCTTATCAGCTAACTCTTGTTTATTCTCGTCTGCCTTGCCTTGAAGCCTTCCAATACGATCAGCCATTCCATTAAGCCAAAAATAAAATCGCTGTGGATTTTGAAATCCAAGTTTTTCTGCACCTGCTTGAGCAACTGACGGGTCGTTCATAACGGCCTGTCTTAGTGCCTGTATGTTGTTATTAATAGTTTGTAAATAAAGATCTGATCTCTGTTGGGTTAACTGAGAAACTTCAGAAAATACAGTTCTACGTACTTCATTTAATTTTTCTAGGTTTACTGGAGCAATCTTACTCCACTCTTCATCTGATACCTTTTGCCCAGTAGACTCTTCAAAGCGTTGTCTTGTAAACGGTATACCTTTCTGGGCCTCCACTTCCTGGTTATTTAGTTCTTCTATCCTAGCTTCAATTTCTGCTAACGCATTTGCATTTTCACCCAGGTAGGGCAACTTAAAGTTGCCAAGGCTAATCCCTTCCGATGGATCAATTCCACCAAACAAGTAAGAAGATATAGTAGGTGCTTCATAGTTTGCTGTGTTTGAAGAAGAATAGTTGGCATCTGCCCCTGACGCTCCAAGGTCTGCTATCCTTGAAGGGTCTACTCCAACACCTCCATGTACACCAAGGTTTTCAGCATTCTTATATTTACCCGCAAGACCATAATTACCGCCTTCTAGTTCACTAATAAACAACGCTACTTCTTCAGGACTAGCTGCAGCAGCTGTTGCTCGTTCTATAATATCTGGGAAGCCCATACTCTCGGCTTCTTCTATATCATTAGCCTTGTTTTGATTGTATAAGGGAACATTTTGTAGGCCACCCTGCGTAGGACTTTCTGCAATTATATCTCTAATTTCAAATAATCTTTGTAAACGAGGTTGCATGATCTGGGTAACAACGCCTTGGGCATCTACAAACTGTTGCTTGTCCTGACCTGAGGCACCATCTTCGTTGACCTTCAACTCTTCCATCAACTTCTGGGTAGAGTTTCTTGTTTGGCCAATTAACCTATCTAAAGTAAACTGATCTACATTACCTTGACGTAGTACACTCTCCATGCCAAATGGAAGTGCAGCATCCTGGCCACCCAAGGATCGTAGAATATCATCTGCAAGGCCCTGAGTTACAGTAGTGCCTTCACCTATAATAGATTCTAGATCTGATGTAATAGAGTTGGGATCAATAATTTTGAAGGCTTCACGTGCTGCAGATTTATTTCTGTATTGACCTTGACGCAACACCTCTTCCATCTGTTGGTCCATTCCATATGGATTAATATATTTAGCATATTTACCAAGAAGTATTCTCTGCGTAGCATTTGCTATTCCACCAACAATACCACCAATCTTAGCCTCTTCCATGGACGCACCAATAACATTGTCCATTGCGTCATCATCATATATCCATCTGGCAGCCGTAGACTGGGCTGCTTGTGCCATTCCTTCTTGCAACCCTTCAAGGCCTACACTTCCAAGTATCGAAGTAAAAGCCTTTTTTTGAGTACCTGCATTTATATCTCGTATCATGTCACCGAAACGACCCCTTCCAGCTAACTGCATAGGAGTCAATTGTTCACTAAGACCTATGCTAGCCCCTATTAAATGCATTGTACTTTCTTTCCACCAGGGTACATCTACACCAGTACGCTTTTCGTACTCAGCAATCCTTCGCATGGACTCTGACATATTTAAAGAGATACCAGTCAGCCTAGATGCAAGAGTGCCCCACGGACCTAGAAAATGTAGCCCACTCATCACTCCGACCTGGCCGAGACCCATACCTACAGCTTGTGATGTAGCGTAATTAGGGTCTCTTTCTCGTGCCTTTTTTTCTGCCGCTTCACGAAGTCGTTGCTCTATCGGGAGATCAACTCCAGGTGTAACAACGCCAATAGCACTCTGTGCAAATGACGATGCTATCTGCGGGATAGCCTCCACGGTAGATGTAACCGCTGCACCAATGCCCCCGAAAGGATTATCCCAGAAGTTTTTTGTATCAACATCAGGAGTAGCAGATTGGGGGGTACCATAAATTAAGTCTATGGCATCACGTTGCCTTTGTGCTTTAGCTGGATCTGATGAAAATGTTACGTATCTCCCATCAGGTAGCCTAATTTGCTGAGGCATATATGCTCCCTAAAATAGTTTAATTTCTTTTCAGAAACCTATGTCGCAACTGGGGATCATCCAAACTAGACCGTGGTATGGATGGTAATCCTGGAACCGTACTAACGATTGGTTTGGACGACGGTAACGTATATGGCCATTCGTTGATAGAGGTTTCCCTCTCACGCTTTCCTACCCTGGCCATTGCAGCATCCCAAGCGTCAGCTTCTGCCATTCTGCGTGGATAGTTTAGGTCTGCATTATCCCCTGCTAAGTCCCTCATAGCGTCCCCCATAGCGTCCCAATCGCCTTCTCGTAGTGCAACGGCAATGGGCCTGTTTCCCCTGAAATCCTTATGGTTCACGCCATAGTTCCACACTACGGAAACCAACTGTGCTTGAGCCGAAGGAGGCAATTGATTCCAGGCTCCCGCTGGCAGTAATCTTATTAATCCTGGAAGCATCTGTTCTCTAAGCTGCCTGTCAGCAGAGGCTAACAATTGCTCATCGGTGAAATCCATATCTTCTGTTACAGTCACGGGAGGGCCAGTCGGAGGCCAATATTGCTTCTGTCCTAATCCAATAGCTAACCCAGTATTTACCCATTCTCCATCGCTATCCTTACTCCAATCTATGTAAGGCGTAATTTCAAATTTCTCATGCTGCCTTATGGTGTCAGCAAAAGAAGTGAAATCGCCTGACTCTGCTTGTCCTGGCCCTGACGCTCCTGGCCCTGACGCTCCTGGCAAACTTGTTATACCACCAGTGCCACCCAGACTACCCTGCTCTCCCATCATTTGCTCAAGTATTCCTCTGAACCACACATTATATTCATCGTACCTATTGTCCTGCTCTTCTGGCACATCACTTAACCCCATAGTTTCCAAGGCCAAAATATTTGCCTCCTGCCTCATCGTTTCCAGGTCAGAAGCTGACCATTGACTTGCAGCCCTTGCTTGTGCTTGTGCAGCTTGGACCCTGCTGAAGGCATCCAGAGCTTGCCTATAGTTTTGCCCTGATTCCGATACTTGTGCCGCCCAGACTGGAGCCATAACAGCATCACCCGCATGACTTATTGCTGAATCTCTTTCTGCCATACCTATATTGGTACTAGCCATCATGTTTTCTAATTCAAGATTTTTTCTACTAACTGTATCTTCGTGTGCCATCATCCGCTCTAGTGTGCCTTCCAATCCCCCAGTGACACTGCCCCGTCTGTTAGCGTCACTACCAACAAGTGCTTGAGCAAGGCTATCCAATGCTATATTCAGTGTGTCGCTTTTAAGATCTTCAGGAGAAGTTACAAACCCACCCAAGGTATCAACAAAAGCTTTGGATTGTTTATCGTACTCAAGATCCCCCGCAGTCTTTGTTGTTAAATTTGTTTGTATCTCTCTCATGCCTGATTCGTAGGCGTCTAACGCCTCCTGACTTCGTGCATCTATAGGTCCTAGTATATCATCTAATCCTTGTCCTCCGTCACGACCAGTACCAGGAGTCGCCATCCTTGCTATTTCCGCTTCCGCAGCCTTAAGCCGATGATCATGCATTATTTTATCGACCAACTCCATAGCTCTGGGATTGTTTGCATCTGTAATCTCATCATCACCCGCAATCGTGGATAAGCCAGCTATACCCGCAGTGCCTGCTATCCAGGGGAATGCTTCCTTAAGTTTATCTCGCCAAGTCTTGTTTCTGCTAAAGTTTATCCCACCACTAGCACCACTGCCACGACCAGGCACATGTACCACACCTGTACCAGGTGTGCGTGGAACCAGGGCTGTACTAGGTTTACGTCTGACCACATCAACTGGATTTCTTACTCTAGCAGGTACACCTCTAACAATTGGAACTAGTTCCCTCCCCCTCCCAACCCCCCTCTCAACAATTTCCCTCAATACGCCACCCCTTCCCGTTTCTCCCAGCCATGCACGGTTACCTAGGTAATCTTTAACCCGTTCAGGCGTAGCATATGGATTTTTTAAGCTTTTTGTAACCATTTCGGGTAATCTTTTCAGTCTTCCAAGTCCACCACGTCCTATCCAGTCAGGAACTACACCTGTATCTATACCTTCCGCCCATTCATCATAATCAGCTAACCAGTCTTCATAATCTTGGCTTTCACGACCAGGCATTCCCGACAGCATTTCATTGATTAAATAGTCTATACCACCCCTTCTAAAAATAGTGGGAGGAGGATCTGAATATCCCTGTGCTTCTCCACCATCTTGCAAGCCAATTAGACCACCATAGGAAGCAGTTTGCACAGCACCTTGCATACCCTGGCCTTGCATACCCTGGCCTTGCATACCCTGGCCTTGCATACCCTGGCCTGGTACACCCTGACCTTGTTGTGACTTAGCTACAATCTGTGAAAGAATGTCTGGCTGAGGTGTAGGAGGTAATCCTAACTCTCTATTCTTTTCTTCTTGGGCTTCTATTTGATCTTGAACAGCTTTTTGTTCAGTAAACCTATTTCTTATACCCAATTCTGCACCAGCAGTTAATTGACCTATTAAGTCTGTAGCAGAGTCATATGGAGCAGGAGGAGGATTACCTTGAGCTACTGCCTGTAAAACAGAAGTCGGAGCGTTAGATGCTAGTTCTGCTCTTTGTGCAAAAGAAAGTATAGCCATTAGCTTTGTCCCCCATTACCTGTTTTTCCGCCATTCTGCATCTGGTTCCATAACGTTAAGCCCTGCACACCTGCACCCGCAAGTGCATTCCAAGGGCTTGGCTGACCAGAATACTGTGTGGTCTGTTGAATGTTTTGATATGGAAGTCTACCCATCGCATCAAGTTGCCAGTTAATATTCTGGCGATTCTGATTCTGTTGGTTCTGCCAATCTTGATAACCCATATTCATTGACTGTTGCTGTAACCCTCTTTGCTGGGCACCGACGTTCTGCATAGCATTCAGCCTTTGTAATTGCTGTGCCTGTTGTTGCTGCCCAAGCTGTGCTTGTCTTGTTCCCAGGCCACCCATTTGAGATCCTAGTGCACCCATCTGCTGTAATGCACCCTGCTGTGCCCCTAGTGCACCCATCTGTTGACCCATCGCTGACAATTGATTCTGCTGTCCAGCCATCTTAGCAGCCCTGTCAGCTTGGAATGCCTGTTGTGCATTTGCGAATGCATCTTGTTGTGACTTCCCAATAATATCAGCAGCTTGTTGTGAAGTATCTCTAGCTATCTGTCCAGCTTGAACACCTTCCCTCATTCCACCTAAATTGCCAGAGGCTGTAGCCTGGGCACCAAGCTCTTCACCCTGCATTTTTTGGAACTCTGCTAATTGTGCTAATTGTGGGTCTGTAACACCTTTGGTGTACTGAGACATATAATTACTCATATCAGCACCGCTTTGTTGAGCAGGATCACCCATCGACGCTCCTAGTCCACCAAACTGCCCACTCATTGCACCATAGGCTGGCATCAACGAACCTATTCCCTGTGCCGCACTACCCATCATCCGCCCCGCTTGACCCATCGTTCCCCCAGCTTGCTGAGTACCTTGTGGCCCACCAGACATTCCGTAGTTAACTATACCCTGCTGTGCTATAGCCTCAGGCCCAGTAAATCCAGCAATTCTTTGTCCACCATACTGTTGGTAGGGTCGCTGTCCTTCTTGTACAACTCTATCAGTTAAATCTGCATACTGTTGTCCAACCGCTGGATTAACCGTAGAAGCAGTAACTGTCGTTTCATCTGCGGCCATATCACCATCTGCATATCCAGGAATAGCACCACCCTTGAATGCTCTAGGTAGTACTTCAATAGGATTTTCTTCCCAAAACTTTCGTGCGGACCTTTCCCTAAGACGTTCTTTTATTTTCTCACGTAACCAACCAAGACCTCGAAGACCTCGCTTCAAAGGATGTTCTGGCACCTGGATGCCTTTAATACGTTCATATAGACCATGTCCGACTGGTTCACCGATAGGCGGAAGTTCTTCATTTATTAAATCCTCTATATCGACACCAGTAAGACCTCGTGGCATAGGTACATCTTGTTTGAAATCTCTCATAGGATCAAAATCTTTATAGATCAAATCCGACGCACGCAGATTACTTCTGCCTTGTGGGCCTCTTTGCTTTGCTCTTAAGAGTGTTGCAACATCAAGTTCATCAAAACTCCCTGGGTAAGGATGTATTGGTGATCCATCAGGGTTGTATGCACCCTCAAGATCTGTAAGACCACCTCTTTGGTATCCAGGATAATATTTTTTCTTAGGCATTTTGACCTCGCTGTAGCAGTGGCATCAGTGCCTCTGGCACAGTACCTTCTCGTAGTTCTTCTTGTATTTTTACCGAATCAGTTCCATGTGGAGCTAATATTTTATCTAACAATTCTCTTGCTGAGCGACTGTAAACAACTTCGCCACCTGCAAGCATAGCCTGTGGAATAACAGGTTCACCTTGTGCCAAACGCTTTCTTGTTTCTAGCTCGACTAGCCTGTCATTCTTATCGTTTTGAGTAGCATTGGGATTCTGCATATCCTGTGCAATCGACATAACTAATTCTTCACCAAATGTAGAAAGAAGCATTTGCATCATTTCTTCTCCTTCTACGGGATGTAGAATTGCCCACTCAATCATCTCTTTAAGCTGTACAGTATCTATGCCAACGTCTTCTGGTGTCATGGGAGCATCGGCCATAGTTACAGCTAGTTTAGTATCTACATTTCCACTTTGCTCTGGATAGTCTTGGGGAACAAGGCCCCCGTTAACGGTATCCATCGCAGATATGGGACCACCCTCTGCACTTCCTGGGACTGCCTGGACTCCTTTAACGCCAGCAGTTGTTGGATTGCCCTGTGCATCAAAAGTGGGTGTAACATTAGATTGCCATTGAGTAGTATTCGGCTGAGGTTGAGGAGTTTCTCCCTTGAGCCTCGCTAGGAACGCATCGGCATCTGCACCAAATCCTGATGTAGGCATATCAAATGGATTGTGACCAATCATGGTGCCCAACTGACCTTCTGGATCAAATCCAGCACGATAACCCTCTGGCATCTGCTGTTGATTCTCCCACGGAGCAGGTCCAAGATTAGACTTTCGTCTTGCACCTGAAGATCCCAGCATGGCTAGAGCGTTCATAGGTTTGTCGGGTTTAGCATATGAATATTTTTCTTCTACCTGATCCTTATCTGCCTCAGGTTCTTTGTCTTGTTGATATGTTTCTTCTGTCTTTCCCGCTGCCCTGGCTGCATCAACTTCTTTTTTCTCTTGAGTCTCTGCCTGTTTCTTCTGTCTGTCCATTTCTTTTTCTATAAGACCAGCACGTTTATCAACTTCCTCTTGTGTCATTTCCCGCTCACCACTCAATACTTCAGCAGGAATTTCACCATAAGGATTTTCTGCCTTCTTCTTTGCTTCTATTGCATTCGCTTCATCTTGTCTTTTCTGTGCCTCTGCTGCTGCCTTTTGTTCGTCTGTAGAAAACATTCCTACCTGTGGCACATCAAGCATCGGATCATAGCTGTCGCCTATTCCTCCGCCCCCTTCATACAACATATCTTCTGTATTCATGCTACCCATTGTATTGGGAACAGCATTGGACAATTGAGCCATAAATGGATTCATTGGTTCCTCAAACTCATCAAGCTCACCACCCCATTGCTTTCCAGGAAGACTCGCATACCCCTGAGCTTGACCAGACGATATTGGCATTATCTCTCTACCAGGTATTGGTACGTTTCCAGGAAATTCCGTAGCCGTACCACCCATGCCACCTGCGTCACCAGCAAACAACTGGTCTAGTGCTTCTGCTGCAAATGGACCGTATTTAATTATACTTTCCGCACTTGGAAGCATATCTTTTACTCCCTCTACCGCACCCCTCCATCCAGGCCCAGCCTGTAATACCTTTCCAGCCTCTCCAGGTGCCCCACCCTGTATTTGTCGGGCTGGACCACCCCATCCTTCACGGGCGGCATCTCCAAGTTTTCTTGCTCCATAAGCCATGGCACCTTTTTTAAGGCCCGCAAGTCCTGCATCTTTCCAACTAGTTGGTGTTTTTTCTACCGTCCTACCATGAAGAACATCTCCCCATGATTCCTGATCAATACCTAATTTCTTTTCTAGAGCACCAGTTGCTGCGGCAACAGCGGCGGCAGCCCATGGGCCACCAGGAGTAAGCATAGCTGCATAAGGAGCGGCTTTCAGTGCAAATTTACCCAGTCCTTTAAAAAATCCGCCTAATGAATGCCCTGGTATATAACCACCATCAGCATAAATCATAGGTACAGTTCCACCACCCCTAAGGCTTATAAGGCCACCCATTCCATATGCTGGAATTATTCCACCATCAGCCGCATGAACTATCTGGTGACCACCGCCTTCGCCTCCACCAGGCCCTTGCATAGGGGCAGGTGACATTGTCGGTGCAAACCCAGGAGGTCCACCTACAGGCTGTGCAGTTGGTCCTGGCATCGGTTGCATCGGTTGCATCGGTTGCATCGTGGACATTGTCATCGGAGCAGCACGCATTAGTTGCTGTTGCATTATTTGCTGTTGCATTATTTGCTGTTGCTGTTGCTGTTGCTGTTGCTGTGGCTCAACACCTATTGGTTGCCCTAATGGTCTTGCTGGCGGTGATGTCGCAAGCAAGCCTGTCTGTGGCATTGTTGCCATAGTCATTGGAGCAACTTGATTGAGTGTTTGTTGGGGCTGATAGCTAGGCTGGGGCATCGGCATTCCCATAGAAGACATTGGATCTCCCATCTCTTCTGCACTACCCATGAAAGGATCTTGCCTGTGTTGCATATAAGCCATATTAACTGGTCTCCACACCGAATAAGGTAAATGCTATTTCATTGGCTGCCGATGACCTAACTGTAACTACATCCGTATCACTTAGTGTCATACCAATAATCATAAACCGTGAATCATTGGCAACCATTGCCTTATCGTAGTAAATGTAATTTTCATTTGCTACGGTTGCACCCAGTGGACGCACCGCCACCCTAAACGTAGGCGTGTTCCCTGTGAGATTGCAGACGACAAGTGAGCTTACTGTAGTCTGAGTATCCTCAGGTACAGTATACAAATCTGCGTTACTTGTATTCGCAGGTGCTACTTGTCCCAGTACCTTTAATGTATCAGCCATTACTAGCTCCTAGCAATAAGAACTGATATTTACGCAACGACAAAGAACTGTCTTTGTCTGATTGTGTTTTAACAGATTGTATGTCACTACTCACATCTTTAAAGTTTTCTTCAACAGTTTTACGAGACAGGCTTTCGTTAGTCTCATCGTATTCTGACGGTGCAACATTTAATGCACGGTATGTCTTTAGTGTCATCTTCTACTGTCCTCCCTGCCATCAAGCCTAACAAATCCAACACGCCATCCATAACCAGCACCACTACTCTGTACCTTCATTGACATCTGTCTAGCCCTAGCACGTACAAAGGCTTCCGCTGTACTTGATGTAAAATCTGCTGATGCAACAGACGCCTGTGTGTCCGCAGGGAAATTATGACCATTAAGACTAATGGTAACTTGATCTGCTGAGTCAGCATCTGTAAAATAAATATCAGGTATAATTCTATGTATTGACCAAGTCTTGTCACCTTCTCCCAAGTCCATGTCACCAGTTTCTATATAGGCAGTCATAGCTGATCCGTCATCATCATATCCATTTTCATGGCTATAAAGAACATTTTCATAAGAAATTTTTACTGTACCCCCTCCACCAGTATCTGCTGTAGCGGTGTCCGCTATTGTAATTGTGTAGTTGTCTGCATCCGTTACTGAAACTACATCGTGTTGATTGTTTATAAGTGTTTCAGACAATCCGCCAACGGCTGACGCACCACTAATAATAATAGTATCACCAACAGCTAAGCCGTGACCTGTGCTAGAAATAGATACATTGCTTGTAGAGCTTGTGTTAGTGGTTAAAGGATTACCACTAAGGCTTTGGCTTAATATAGAAGAAGCCAATGGATAGTCCTTGGTATTAGCTTGATTCCACTTGCCACGTACCAAACTGCCCGTGTACCATACGCTATCCTCATAATTATATATAACGTATCTATCGTTTTCACCATTACCTGATTCAGATGGATAAAACCACATCACCTCAGAGAAATCAGGGTTAGATCCTGCTACAACTTTATGGCTTTGGCTTAAGTCAAAGTCTTGAAATACAGTTGTGAGTACGGTACAGTTTAATTTTTTGACACCACCTGTATACATATAAAAGTCTCCCCTATCCATAAAGAAGACTACACCATTAGCATTGACAGCGGCATTAGGGGAAATCAAAGACATTCCTTTTCCTACTTCTGTGAATGAAAAGTAGAAAGGACTTCCGATATATCTCATACTTACTAGCCCAGCATCTGTCCAAATTAATATTTCCTGCCTAGTAGCAAGCCCACCTATAATCTCAGATCCTGTAGATAACTCTTGTCCACCTGCACTATTAGTAGAAAGTGCTTGCCAAGTACCAACGGTTTCTGAACTTGACCACCTAACATTAAGCGGATTAATAGTTGTTGAGTTGACCCCAGTACATCCCAATGCTACTACATGGCGACCAGTTTCAGACATCAATACCTGATAGGCACCGACAGGAGGATAGTAAGTTCCTGCTTTATAAGAAGCATTGACCGACGAACCACCTCCAGTTGTGGTACTAGAAGCTGCATCTCCAGTATCAACTGTAAATGTTCTACCAGTAGGTGTACTTGCAATAGTGAACTCTTGATTAATACTGTCAGCGGCCACACCGCCAACATCAGCCGCTCCTGACAAGGTAACCTTATCTCCAACGGCTGCTCCATGACCACCTCTATCTGTAACCGTTATAACACTAGAAGTATTAGTAACAGATATAGGATCAGATGTTAGATTTAGCGTTCTTCTAACAACCTCTTCAAGCGGTTTAGCTCTAACAGTAACACCGTCACTTTCATCCCAGTAATAGATCTTACCCTGTCGAACACATGCAAGCATATCTTCGCCAAAAGTATCCAGGGACCACAGACGTAATTGAGTAGCCTGACTGATGCTGGATGCAGTACCAAATGTACTAGATCCATACGTGCTTGATCCCCATCCAGCACCATCAACATACATATCTAAACCAGTATTAATCTGGAACGCAGCCGTAGCACTAGAACCTCCAGCATTTGCTGTTGCATTAGCTTTTGATGCACACACAACTCTAAATTTAGTTGTAGGATTAGCTGGTGCTGCACCACCAGAAGGCGGGGCACCCAATGCAACAATACGATGTTCCTTGTTTATCTCAGTGGCATCAATACCACTAGAAGTGGCTGCATTCGCAATAGTAACATAATCTCCAACTACCGCACCATGTGCAGAAGAAGTAGTAATTGTTATAATTGATGTTCCATCAACTGTAGCTATTGGATTAGATCCTAAGTTTACACTACTACGTAACGGAGTAACATCGTAATAGCCACCACCTAATGCTACATAGAGTTTTAAATGGCTTCCAATTCCTACATATTTACTTCCGCCATCCGTAACCCAATCATGTACAGATCTAGCTGTACCAAGAAATGAGGCAGCTATAAACTTTACCCACCCGCCAAGTTTTTCAGCAAAGCCTTTTCTAAACCTTACCTTGTCTGTGTCATACCAGGTACCCTCTGCGGAGTACCTAGTACCATCTGTAAAAACTCCTGGCTTGGGAGAAATTTTTATAAAGCTCATACTATTCTTTTTGTTTAGCTTTTTTTCTGGGCATTTATATTCCTAACAGTAAAATGTGGTTTATCGCCATCTAAGTGACCTCCCACAATATTTTCCCCATTAATATTAGCCGCAAGCAATGCAAAGTTTAAATTACTTTGAGCTTCGTTAGTTGCAGTCAATAAGACTTTAAATAAATCTGCCTGCTCAACAGAAAGGTATACATTTGTAGTCCCCTCTACTGTCTTGCCATTAGTCTTTTTTGCTTGAGAGCCTTTCTTTGAGATTGGCTGTTTCTGCTTCGACTGATGCGAGACGTTCTCCATGTGTATCCACCTTTATTCCGATGCGATTTACAGTACGCTCTATCTGAGCGAGGGACTGTCTAGTCCCATTTAGTCCAGCTTTAACTCCGCCATAAGCGGCCCCTGCTGCTGCTGGTATAGCGAGCAGAGATACTAAATTCATCATTTCACTTTCCATTTTTAACTAGTTCGCTTTAGTGGTTCAAGGATTGGACGGCCATCACTGTCTGTCCAATCAGTACCAGACTCCTTCATAAAATCGTCCTGTCTCTCAGCGACTACCATCCAGCTTACAGTGTCGGTGCTGTTTGTATCTTGACAACTAATAATCAGGGTTGAGCCTGAAACCGACCCCTTGAGTGCCGACCATCCATCTTCGTTCTGCAAAAAGACTTGTGGGTCACGACATAACAACTCCCAAGTTCCGTCCGTCATTCCGACCTCTGCATCTAGGTCTACGCTGGCACTGCCACCAGAAAGAGCTACAGAACCTCTATAAATCAGATCTGCCCTTGGACCCTCAACGAATGAGTGTACAAGATTATGCGTGTCGTTCATTGAAGGCAGTGGATGGGGAATTAAAAACGAACCGCCTCCCTTACTGAGCGACCCTGTGACTTGGACGTTATCTCCATAGGGATTAAGGATGATTGTTTTTGAGCCACTGTTATCATTAAAACAACCTTGGAGATAGGCGTCACCGCCACTAGTAGTTCCTATTGCCATCCCAGCACCAGTGCCAGTCTTACTTCTTATAAATAGACCAGCATTATCCACAGCGTTGCCAATTTCTGATGCCCCAGCACTTCCTGTACCCAAGAAATGTGGTGCTGTACTTCCGTCTGAGGAAACGCTGTC
>Ga0208919_1000108_pt1 | contig 57541 bp, 83 predicted proteins | sample 4_EtaG_FD_184076 | JGI IMG/M metagenome (GOLD analysis project Ga0208919, IMG submission 184076) | Marine viral communities from the Subarctic Pacific Ocean - 4_ETSP_OMZ_AT15127 metaG (SPAdes) (version 3) | ecosystem: Environmental > Aquatic > Marine > Oceanic | place: Pacific Ocean | collected... | reverse complement strand
ACTACATATCAACCTTAACAGAAGATCATTTACAGATGCCCAAGTTGGTAAAATTTTAGTATTCATAAATGATGAAATGAATCATAATTTTATAACTAAAATTAGTGGAAGATCGAGTGAGGGTTATGCTAAACGATCACCTAAGAAAGTGACAGACGGAGGGCAACGAGATTATAATAAATATGTAGCCGTAAATCTTGCTCATTCAACTCATATTGAATTGAGAATATTTAGAGGCAACGTAACCAAACATGGAATATTAAGATGTTTGGAATTTTCATTTGCTCTATCTGAATATGTAAAACAATGTAGCTTACAAATGTCCTCGCTACATTATAGAGAATTCTTGAAATGGTTTAACAACCCAAGAATAAAATCTCAATACCCATACTTTAATGAATGGTTAGTGAGAAAAGACTACATCAAAGGGGGCAATACAAATCGTATTGTCACCAATGAACTAAACCTAGCCATTGACAATGTCGTTAATGGTTAATCTTAACTGAAAAGGAGATAAAATTATGTGTTTAATTATACAAACTGACAAGCCAAAAAATCTTGATTTAGATTTAATGGAATGTGCCTACGAAAATAATAGCGATGGTTTTGGTGTTATGTTTTACAACAATGGTAAAATACACACACACAAAATCTTACCTAAAACATTCGATGATGTTAAAAAAGTATTTGTGCCTTATCAAGAATTGAATATTCCTATGGGTATTCATTTTAGGTTTGCAACACAAGGCGACACCACCAAAGCATTATCACACCCATTTCAAGTTCTCAATAAAAAAGAACATGGAAAAGATTTATGGGTGATGCATAACGGAGCAAGTTTACCTACGGCTATGATTGACAAAGGTAAATCTGACACTCATCAATTTATTAAATGGTTTCTGAAACCTCAATTAATAAACAACCCTAAACTTTTATACAATGAAGATTGGCAAGAGTTAATATCCGATATCATTGGCTCAGATAAAATGTTATTCTTAGATGGCGACACCAAAGAATTTACAATTATCAATCCTCAAAATGGTGAAGATGTATCTGGTGTTGGGTGGTTATCCAATACCTATTCTATCAAACGAGGTGTAGGTTACGATTATGATGTCAAGAAAGGCAAGAAACTACCTATAAATTACTATGGAAATTATGGCAGTCATTATGGTAAAACTTCGTGGACTACTGATTGGGATAACTCTTATGTTGATTGGGATTATGACAATGATAAGCCAAAAAATACTAGGACTTATGCAGAATCTCAAAGTGATTTAGCAGTACCAACAACTCAAGAATCATTTTCTCAAGAAATGATTGATGCAAAATACTATAACGAATCTGGTATTTATTCTGAAATCAAAGACGAAGATTTAGTAAGTGCAACGCCTGAAGAAATCATGGAGATGTGTGAAGAAAATCCAATCGGCATAGCTGAATGGATTTATAGCATGGTCAAAGCATAACACCGAAAGAACACCGAAAGAACACGATATGCTACGATTTAAAAATATTAGGTGTCCAAACCCTCTTGTATATTATATTAACTTATATATACTATATATAGTAAATATATATATAATAATGATCGTATATTATAGGGATATAGGGGTGGCTTACCCCAAAATCGTAACGTCTAGTGTTCTATCGGTGTTTCAGCGGTGTTCAGTAGTGTAAAAAAACTATTGCAAATATTTTCTATTATGTTATAATAGGAATTGAGAACGACAGTACAAGCCTTCGTTGACCTTATCAATAGGTACATCAATGGTAAGACATTGTAGTTTTAAATTGAGTATGGCTACTCAATCGTTCTCACAATATTCAGTAAACACATTTGGTCGAGTGAAAAAAGTCGCAATCGTACAGGAGATAAGAGCCAAAGAGAACTGAAGTGGCAAAGGTTTATGTGTTTATTTTGCCACACTTGAGAGGGTATGGCAGATTGGCTATGCAATAGACTGCAACTCTATGTAAGTAAGTTCGATTCTTACTACCCTCTCCAATACACCCTAGCATATTTCAAAATATGCTTAAGCTAATTACGAATAGTTCGGTTAGTTTGAATTAAGGGGGGCAACGAGATTACCAAGCACTATTCTGTGTTAGTTAATCAGTTTGCTACTCCCACACTTTATAGGAGAAAAATATGAATGAAGATATACTAGCAAAGACTATGTTAATAATAGTTATAGGTGTACTCTTATATGTTGTATCTTATTTTGGTGGTTTACTATGAATGTAGGCTTCAAAAAATTTATGATTGTATGGTTTGCACTTGGTATTGTTTGGGCATGGGGTATAGTTGCTATCATGGTTGCGTTAATGAGTTTTAATAACAGCTATGTAGACAATACAACACACCCAAACTTAGTACATAAAGACATGCCAGAAATTGTTAACATTGTAAAAACAATACCTGTTGAGGTATACAAACTAGAAAGAGAGGACAAATAATATGGGACAAATGAAAAATTGGTTAATGGAAATGCAAGAATATTCTTGGCATTTAATTGATGAAATAGATGATGACGTAATAACAATAGACGAAGCCCGACAACAATTCGTTGACAAGTATGGACAAGCCCAAGTGACTGTGCTTAATGATATGATTGCAGAAGATGAACATCATGGCTAAACAAATGAATCTACCTAAAGCATTTCTTGTTGCAGATTTAATACCTTTTGAGCCTCGTCACTATGATTATTGGGAAGATGATGACGGAGAAGAACGCCGAGATTTAACTAACTATGAAACCTATACTCGTAAAGCAGACGTATGTAAAATGGCTAGTGAAAGAAACAAACCTGTGTATTATTTTCGTAGACATATCAACAAAGCTTTAGAGGATAAGAGATATATCAATAGTAATTATGCTAAAAGATTTGGAGTTGTTGCTCGTATGTATAGACGCAGAGTTCTTGTTATGCCTCGAAAAATATCCGAAGAACTTTATGACGACAGAAAGAAAAAGATTGACTCGTCGCCAAAAAAAGAGTATAATACTCCTTTAGACACAATGACGAATTTAGTTTTTTAAGGAGAGATATATAACTATGTCAAAAAGAATCAATAAAAACAAAGAGTTAGACCAAATAAAAGTTGGCTTTGCTGATGTTAAAATAGAAAGAGTTGATCCCTCTTTTCGTAAATCTAATACTGATTGTTGGGGTCAATACATCTCAAGAGAGAATAAGATAGAGATACAAAAAGAAGTAGACGGAATTGATTATGCCAATACTTTATTGCATGAAATCATGCACGCATGTGTATACATATCTTCTTTAAACGCAGACGGGGGAGCATTGAAAGAAGAAGATAATGAAGAACAAGTTGTAAACACTTTAACAAATATGTTAATGGCAGTATTCAGAGATAACCCTAAAGTTTTAGAAATAATAACGGAGAAAGTAAATGCATTACAAAAAAGCTGAAGACCACCCATACAATAAAAGCATAGTAACTGTGGAAAGAAGAATGAAAAACTTACGTATCGCAAAAGACAATTCAAATTCACAAGACATGAAAGATATATGGGAAGATAAATTAAAACAACTTATAGCAAAATACATACGAACTTAATGGGTGACAAACAAAAATTATTTGTGTATGGCACACTGAAGAGGGGGCATAGATTACATGGTTTCCTAAATGGACAGAAATATCTAGGCGAGTATCATACTGCCCCCAACTTTGACATATTAGATTATGGTGAGGGCATATTTCCTGTTGTTGTTTTAAAGAAGAAAGGTTTTAAAATAAAGGGCGAATTATATGAAGTTGACCCTACCGCTTGGAGTCTAACAGATAGGCTTGAAATAGGAGCAGGGTATAAACCTGTAACGATATCTCTCATTCCAGATGACAAAGATAGTAAAGAACTACACGTTAAAGCAACTATGTATGTCTATACTGATGAGGTTAATTTAGAAATGTCTGACAGTTTCATCATTGTTAAGGACAATATGAAAGAGTGGAAGCATGGAAGAATGTGGTAAAGTATTCTACGGACTTGGCATTGTAGGATTCTTTTTATATACGATAGTGACAGCCGTGATGTCATTGCCAAACCCTCTAGCTATTATATGGCTAGTAGTTTTAACCGTAGGATTTACGGCATCTTACACAGCAAAATAGGAGTTAACTATGCCTCAAAATAATTATACCTACAAAGGTACAAAGTACAACAAGAAGAAAAAGAAAACAGAATGGGTAGCAGAAGATGGCGACTTTATTCTGGACGGATTTGATGATCACAGTGGAGATGCATATAATGATACATCTGCTCGTGGTATCAATGATGATATAGACGATTATGAATACAAACAGGAGGAAGCAAATGGCGTACAACCCGAAAACTTACAACCTATTCCAACAGATAGATATCTCAAACGCTTTGGAAAAGGCTAGTAAATATTTAGATGAGACCGAGACAGAGAATGCCTCATTATTAATAAAGAATGAGAAACCATTCGCTTTAGCTATGCGTTTCAATAGATATATCAGAGCCTTTAAAGAACAAATGAAAGACAATCTTGAAGTGGATGAAAATAAGTATAACCTTTTAAAGATATCACATGATGACGAGGGAGTACGCATTACTCATTCACTTGAGGCGGAACAACTAGAACTTATAAATGAATCTACAGGAGAACCTATATGACAAAAGCTTACCATTTAATTAGTGACAGAAATAGAAACATAATTGTATCAGCTACTAAGCTAGAAGATCTAAGACGAGCCAGAAATTTATTAAATAAAATTGACAAAGATTTCATAAAGAAAACTAAAGAGAAACCTTCTTCTGTTAATTTTGAAATAGTGGAGAGTAGAGATGATCCAAGATAAAGAATTTTTAAAACTATTTGAAGAGTGTGTAAAGGAAATAAAACCTGCGGTCTTAGAATTATCAAAGGAATATAAGACTGGGGTTTTAATGGGGGCAATGTTAGAAGTTAGTCTTCGTATGCTAATGTTATCTATGGGTTCATCTGGAGCCTTGAGAATATTTGCAGGTTCAGTAGCTAACATATCTACTATCGGCCCGTTAGTAGATGAAATGATAAGAGCTGGAAAGGGTGTTGACCCTCTTGACTTTACACAAATTACAGGAGTTAAGATTGTACCAGACCCTGATGAAACAATACACTAAGGAGAAAAAACTATGGACATAACTTTAATAAATGATATAATAAAAATACTAGAACCTTTTGAACTGCTATTTGATATAGCATACATGGAATTCTGGGTTGAAGTAGCGTTCGATAAATTAATATAAGGAGATAAATATGGTTGATTTACCAAAGAAAAAATTTAACATTGTGACTAGTCACATGCACACTACACACTGGGCTGTCATGGCAGAGGATAAAGTAGATGCCGAATTAGAAATAAAAAAACTAATTAAAAGTATGAGGTATGACAAGCCTACTAATACATACTACTCTGATGATTACGAATGTACATTACGTACGTTGCCAGATGTAGTGGTGATGTCTGTTGAAGCACCAGACTCAAGACTAGAACCAGAGAGAGGAACAACTAATGAGCCAATCAAATGATACAGAAGAACTAATTATTCCTACTGAATATTTAGAAATGGATCCCCTTGAACTTGCGGAAAATGAAAAGGGTATCAACACAGTTATAGAATACTTAAAAAATACCAGAGAGAATATCCGAGCGGCGGAAAAATCTGGTAAAAGAATAACAGCAAAAGCGGCGAGAACAAAACCAAAACAGTTTGATCAAGACCCGCTCTCTATGATTCTGAAAGATGTATGATGGGGTGGAATCTAAACCCATCGCCACACAAAATAGATAAGGCTATACTGATATTAATAATATGTTTTTTAATTTTACAAATGGAGGAATAAACTATGGCGAGAAAATATAGGGCATACAGTTCACATGAGCCAGGCCCGAAGAAAAGAACAAGCATAGGACACAGCTTAAGAAGTCGTCCTAAAAATAAACACAAGCGTAGAAGCTTTAAAAAATACAGAGGACAGGGTAAACGAAGATGAGTGATGGAATTAAAGTAGACCTTAAAATGCACACTCTTCCTTCGTTTTGGTTAATGGAAGCAGAGCTTCCTGCGTTTATGGTATCAGATTTAAATCATTACCTAGATAATCTTGTAGAAAAAGAGGGGCGGATTTCACATGCTCCTACTTTAGTTGGGCAAATACAAGGAGGACAACAATTAACAATGGATCATAGAGATGATAGAGTTAAAAAGTTTTCTCATTTGATGTGCCAACTTGGACATAAATATATACATTACTTCAAGGAAAGAACAGGAACCAATAAACTTTATCCAGAAGCAATGAGTGTGTCAGTAGATGCAATGTGGTCAGTACACAGTTATGAAGGAGATTATAATCCACTACATGACCATAGTTGTAAAACTTTAACAGGACTAGCGGCAACTACTTGGACTAAAGTACCAGAACAAATAACAAAACAACCCGATCCTAATGAAGCAGGGTACACTTTATTTGATTCTTCTGGCTGTAGCGACGGTTATATAATGTTTAACTACGGCAACACATCATCAATGGATGCTTCACGACTGCGACCACCTCACTCGCTTACCTTACAACCTAAAGTAGGAAGAGTGTATTTCTTTCCAGTGTGGTTACAACACACAGTCTTTCCTTTTAGAGGAGAAGGTGAGAGAAGAACAATTGCTTTGAATATGAATGCATGGCATGTAGAAAAAGAAGAAGAAGAACTACTAGTGAATAAAACTATTAAACAAAATAAAGATTCTGTAGAGGAAAATAAATAATATGGATGACGGAATAGGGTATATAGAAACACCGCACTTTCCTAAGTATGTGTGGTTAGGTAATGGGAAAGCAAAGCAAATGGTATGGGATACTTCAAGCTTATCTGCATTCTCATCGTGCCCCCGTTATTATAACTACCAAAATATTTTAGGTTATAAATCTAAAATTTATTCTTCAGCTACAGGTTTTGGTTCAGCGGTTCATGTTGGATTTGAAGTATTGGATCGTGGAAAATTTTATGGTAAAACAAAAGACGAGTCTATACAAGAAGCTATTAAAATAGTTTTGTTAGAATTTGGGGAAGAGCTTTTAAAATCAGAAGATAAAGCCAGAGGTTTGGAAGCAACTCTCCGTGCAATTGTATGGAGAGCAGAAGAATATTGGGATGATGTAATAAAAGTAGCAACAATGCCCAATGGTGAGCCTGCATTAGAACAAAGATTTGAAGTGCCGTTTGGTTTAGATTCTGAAGAAAGATTTTCTGGACGTATAGATAAGGTTGTTGAATTAGAAGATGAGTTATATGTTGTAGATACCAAGACAACTAAAGCAGGATTAACTTCTTATTATTTTGCAAACTTCATGCCAAACAATCAAGTGTATGCATATATATGGGCGGCACGTAGGGTATTAAAATTACCTATTGCAGGATTCATTGTAGATGCAGTGCAAACTGGTGTAAATTTTTCTAGATTTGATAGAGCAGTCTTCAAAGTTAATGATGAAGTGCTTGATGAATGGTATCTAGATGCTTTACATAAAATGCATTTAGCAAATGAGTATGCTAAAACACAATACTATCCTGCAGATTTTACTGCTTGTGGGAATTATGGTGGTTGTAAATATAGAGATGTGTGTACTGAAGCACCTTCACGTAGGCCAATGATTATTGATTCAGAATTTGAAACAGACATACATAAAGATCTTAAAATTAAAGAAGATAATGTAATTGAATTTCCAAAAGATATGGAAGTAGAAGTGGAGTTGGAGAATGAATAGAAAAATAGAAAGTATAATAGTTAACATAGCAATTTACTTGTTTTGTTTTATAGCTATATTTATAGTAGGATTGTTGATATGAATAATTTTTTATTACGTTGGGAGTGGTATAATTTTTCTTGTAAATTTTTAAAAAGAAAAAAACCAATGACATTTCATATAGGACAAGACGAAAAATTTATTTATAATGATGATGTTAGTTACGAACAGAACTTTGATAAGTGGTTGCGTTGGACAAATAGAGAACATAGAATTTATAAGATGAAAGAATATACTAAAGAAGAGGGGCGGAAAGTATTCGCATCAATCCATAAAAAAATAGATGAGGACACATGAGAAGTTTAATAGAAAGTTTTATAGATGTTGGTAGTGGATTTTTATTGGCTACTTTTTTACAATTACTTGTGCTTCCTTTGTTTGGTTTGTATCCTACCTTAACTGATAGTGCAGGAATTGCTATGGTATTTACTTGTGTTTCTATATTCAGATCTTGGATGTGGAGATTACTTTTTAAAAGAATAAAATGAAAATAGTTAAAGAGTTTCCACCCATCTATGATAAGATAAAAGAAAAGTTTACCTTATCGGGCAGAGAAATATTTGCATGGGGAGATATTATTTATAATCCTGGTGGTGGAGAACTTGGCCCAGAACTTGTCGCTCATGAAGAGGTACACAAAAAACAACAAGGCGATGACATTGAAGGATGGTGGGAAAAATATTTAGCAGATGATAATTTTAGATTTAAACAAGAACTTGAGGCTCATCAAATGGAATACAAAGAATTCTGTAAACTAAATAAAGACAGAAATATTCGACATAGATACCTTGTATATTTGGGGGGAAGATTATCTTCTCCTGTATATGGGAGTATGGTTAGTCAAATGGAAGCAATTAAATCTATACGTGGAAAATAAATGTGTTGACGGATTTAAAAAATTTTGATATAATACAAATACAGGAGAAAAATTATGGGAAATTTTGATTTATTATTTAAAGATAAACGAGTGGTAATCTTTGGATTGCCTGGTGCTTTTACTCCAACTTGTTCATCTAAACATTTACCAGAGTACGAAGTAATGGCAGATGAATTGTTACAATACGTAGATGATATCTATTGTATTTCTGTTAACGATAAGTTTGTTATGGATGCATGGGCAAATAATTTAAAGATTGAAAAAATTAAAACATTACCAGATGGCAATGGTGAATTAACTAACAAGTTAAATATGTTAGTAGATAAAAGTAACAAAGGATTTGGTAAAAGATCATGGAGATATTCTGCCGTACTTCAAGACGGACAAGTTGAAAAGATGTTTGAAGAAGAAGGTAAAGCAGATAATGTTCCAACAGATTATGATCCTTATGAGATAAGTGATCCTTACACCATGCAAAGATATTTAAGTAGGAGGATACTATAAATGGCAAACATTAAACAACATGCATCAACAGATGTAACTAAACTATTACTGGTAGGCGACAGCGGATCTGGTAAAACTGCGGCACTAGCTTCATTAGCTAACGCAGGAAAGAACCTTCGCATATTAGATTATGACGATGGTCTATCTATATTACCAGACTTACTAACACCAGAAGCAGTAAGTCGTGTGTCTTATGTGACACTTAAAGATCCAATTGGACAAGCCCAAGCTTTTAGAAAGGGGGCAAATTTAATTGCTAATTGGAAAGACGGTACTGAAGATTTTGGTTCTGTTAAGACTTGGACTAAAGATGATGTGCTTGTGATAGACAGTCTCACCCTTATGGGAGAGTCTGCATTACGTAGTGCATTAGTTTTTAATAACAAGAAACCAACAGACCAACCTTCTCAACCAGAATGGGGAACGGCGGCACGAGATGTGCAACACCTCATTCAATATATAACTGGTTCGGAAGTTCCGTGTAATGTTGTGGTGACAACACACATGCAATACATGGAAGGAGATTTGGGTGTGAGTAAATCATATCCAACTAGTGTTGGCTCAAAGCTATCTACAAAATTGGGTCGATACTTTAACTGTGTTTGTAGAGTGGACACTAAGAGTTCTAGCAAAGGCACAGAGCGATCACTGAGAACTGTATCAGATCATAGAATGGATCTTAAAGTTCCTGCATTAGATATATTAGAACCTAATACAGAACTTGATCTTGCAAAATTGTTTGATGCAATTCAAGGTAACGCAAAGAAGAAGTTGTCAAAATCAATGTCAAAATAGGAGGGTATATACCATGACAGGATCAGACGTGAGTGACTTTTTAAGTATGTCACCAAATGAAGTACCACAAACGGTTACTTTACCAGAGGGTAGTTACGATTTTGTAATTACTAGCTATCGTTCCGACAGAGTTGGTGAGAACCAAACTCCGTTAGTGAAGATAAATGTGAAAGCTACAGCAGTGATTCAATCAGACTTGGATCAAGCTGATATAGCTAACGCAGAACCAACAAGACTAGAGTATTGGGCAACACCTAATGCTATGAAACAAAAAAATCCAGCGATGTCTTTAAAGAGTTTCTTAACAGGATCTCTAGGCATGGATCAAGAGTCGTCTTTTGGTGAGTTGCTTGAACAAGCAATCGGCCAATCTTTTTCTGGTGTAGTTAAGCACGAGATGGTTGGTAAGAATAAAGATATATTACAAGCGTCTATTAAGAAAATAATTAATAGGTAATTTGTAATACATGAGTGAGTACGCAGTACATAAGCGGGTTGAGTCTCAGGTTCCAGATTCTGGGGATTCTGTTTGCATAGTTTTAGAATATCCTACGACTACCGAATCTAGACTTAACAAAATAAATACAGGAGGCATACAGCAAGTACTGAATCCTATGTGCAAATTCGCAGGTATAAATGCACAGACTGTTATGCTCACTCATGCCATTCAATTAAAACCTGCACAAGAAAACCCACAGAATTTCTTTCACAAAAGAAGTGAATACAAAAAATTAAAAAAAGAAACAGAGTGGAGGTCACAGTTTGTGCCCACCCAATATGGATATTTAAAAGAAGAGTATGAACAAGATATAAAAAGATTAAAAGATGAAATAAATAAATATAATCCAACAATTATTATAGCCATGGGTAATATATCTCTATGGTCTTTATATGGTTTAGATAAAGTCGGGTCATACAGAGGTTCATTCCTTGAAGCAGATTCAGAGTGGGCAACAAGACCTTATAAAATTATGCCTACTTACAGTCCTCTATCTATAATAAAAAACTATTCGTTTAGGCCAACCGTAGCGGCAGATTTAAAGAAGGCAGTTAGTGCTAAAGATAATATTGAAATAGAACATACCGAAAGAGAAATATTAATTGAACCAACACTACAAGAAGTAGATGAATTCTTAACTGAATGTGAACTACTTAACAACGCAGACAATCCTTTATCATTTGATATTGAAACTGCATTTGGTGAAATAACTTGTATAGGATTTGCGCCTAATAAAAAAAGAGCAATGGTAGTTCCATTTAAAACAGAAGATAGTAAAGACTATTGGGATTATTCTAATGAATTACTAGTATGGGATAGAATTAAACGAACACTAAGCAACCCTAATGTTACGAAAGTAGCACAGAATCAAACGTATGACATATCGTGGTTGCGTCATAAATATAAAATAGAAGTCAAAGGAACTGTGCATGATACAATGCATGCACAACATTCTCTCCAACCAGAGATGGAAAAAAGTTTGGGTTACTTAGGTTCTATTTATACTAACGAGGGGGCATGGAAAAATCTAACAAGTTTTTCCAAGAGTACGAAAGCAGAGGAATAAAACTTTATGAAACGTCCCCAATACTTTGCGGCCAAGCCGATAGAAGAGGAGCACTATGCGGTTGAGAATGAGATATTACTTTGGCGTTCTGTATTGGATCAAGCTATGCAAGACATATCTTATTTAGGAAACGATAAAGAATACATAAAGTTTAGAGAAGATGCTATTCATTGGTTGATTAATGATAGCGATGATTTTGATTTAATATGTGACTTCGCCATGTTGGATCCAGAAAAAGCAAAAGAAGAATTTTTTTATATAGTGAGGATAGCAAATGACAAGCGTAAAAGACATGATTGAATTATCAAAAAAGATTGAAGAAAAAGAAAAGAATGATCCAGTAAATTTTCCAGCACACTATAACAAAGGTGGTATTGGTTGTATTGATGCGATTAAATCTTGTCAAGGAGACGGCTTTAAATATTACCTACAAGCATCAGCTATTAAATATTTATGGAGACATGAACACAAAGGGAAACCAATACAAGATTTAGAAAAAGCTAAATGGTTTATTAATAAATTAATAGAAGTCATACAGGAGAGGGATGATGAGAGTAATAAGAAACACGGAGATAGCACAGAAGGAACTGTCTAAAGAACAAACCTTATGGGTTTATTGTGGATTAGACTGTGCGCTTACTCATGAGATATGGGGTAAGCTATCCAATGAGTTAGACCAAACAACTAGAAAGACATATGAGTTTGAATTGCAGAGTTTAAAACCTGCAATGCATATGATGTTGCGTGGACTTAAAGTTGATGAGAAGAAGGTTGGAGAAATCCGAGCCCCCCTTGTCAAGAACAGAGTATTAGTGGAGAGAATGTTAAATCTTTTTGCTGAAGCTGTATGGGAAAAGGATCTCAACCACAATAGTCCTACGCAATTAAAAAGTTTTTTATATGAATGGTTGGGGCTTCCTCCAGTTATTTCTTATGTTAAAGGTAAACAAAAAGTATCTACAGATAAAGAAGCATTAGAACATTTAAGAAAAGAATACCCACGTGCTCGTCCTTTTTGTAATTCTATTTTAGCTTTGAGAGATATAGATAAACAATTAAATATTCTTAATTGTAAAAGAGATGAAGATGGTAGACTTCGTACTTCATTTAAAGTAGCTGGTACTGAGACAGGCAGATGGGCAAGTTCAGAAAGTCCTTGGAGTACAGGAACTAACTTACAAAATATTACAAAGGATATGCGTGAAATATTTGTACCCGATGAAGGTAACATTTTATTTTATGCTGACTTAGAACAAGCAGAATCTAGAGTTACTGCATATGTAGCAGGTGATGAAGGATATGTAAATGCGTGTGAAGGAGAAGACTTACATACTCAAGTAGTTAAAATGGTGTGGCCCAATATGGGTTGGTCTTCTGACTTAGCACAAAATAGAGAATTAGCTGATCGTCCTTACATAGGACATTTTAGTTATAGAGATATGTGTAAACGAGCAGGACATGGAACTAATTATGGTTTATCTGCTACATCTTTAGGTAGACATTTAAAGATTAAGATTTCACATGCAACGAGGTTTCAATTACTTTACTATGGTGGAGTAGTTGCGTTGTCATCATTGGAGAGGTGGCACAAACAAGACAAGGAAGGTGGTTTCCAAGAACTAATTGATGGGGGCACGATTATAGGGACTGGTGCATCTTCCTTAGTCAAAATACAAGGAGCATTTCCTGGCATTAGAAAGTGGCATGATAATACTGCCAAGCAATTACAATTGGAAGGTACTTTAACAACTCCTCTAGGAAGACGTAGACAATTTTGGGGAAGACTAGATGATGCAACAACATTACGTAAAGCAATTGCATATATTCCTCAATCAACTATTGGAGATTTATTAAACTTAGGATTGTATCGTGTATGGAATGAATTAAATAATGAAGGCGTAGAAATATTAGGACAAGTACATGATGCGATATTGGGTCAGTTTCCTATTGGAAAAGAAAAAGAAATTATCCCTAAGATATTAGCTTGTATGAAAAATCCTATACAAGTAAATGAAAAAGAAATGATTATTCCTTCTGATTGTGAGACAGGTCTCGATTGGAAGAACATGAAGAAATGGAAACCACATGAGTAGAAACTATACAGATTTTATAAAGGCATCAGTAGATGCAGTAGCAGATAGCCCAATACCAAAACCATTTGCACAATGGAGCGCATTAAGTGCAGTAGCTGGGGCTATGGGTAGACGTGTGTGGTATCCAATGGCTAACTATGATATTAGATCCAACTTATTTGTAGTATTAATTGCCCCTCCAGGACGAAACAAATCAGTAAGTTTAATACTACCATTCACAAAAATATTTAGTAAATTAACCACACCTGTGGGCACTACTGAAGATGATCAAAATTTTAATTCTGGATTAGATCAGTATGGCTTACGTAATTATCCACTGTATGTGATACAAGATAGAATTACTCCAGAAAAATTAGCAGTAGATATGACTAAGATTACTAGATTAGATTTAAGATTATCAACACCTGCGTTGGATGAATTTTATGATTCATCAATGACATTAGTTACATCAGAATTTGGTACGTTTATGGGTAGGCATGAGAGATATCTTCAAATGTTTATGACAGATATGTGGGATTCTAAAGAAGAATATAGTCACAAGACTAAAACATCTGGGGAATATATTATAAAAGGCCCATGTCTTAATTGGTTAGCTTGTGCTACACCAGAACAATTTGTAGATAATTTACCAGAAGATGCAAGATCTCAAGGATTATTATCTCGTATGCTTCCTATTTATTATGACGGAGAAAGGATACCTCAATCATTAATTCAAAAAAAAGTTAGTGGAAATACTATAGATAATTTAAGAGAAGACTTAGCTGATATATCTAAGATGTATGGGCCAATGACTTTTGATGAAGATTGTTTTGAAATTGTAGATGAAGATATAAAAGCTGGCATACCACCAGAGCCTACTGATAATCATTTATCTGAATATGTGCAACGTAGAGTGTCTCACTTTATTAAAGTTGCTATTGCTGTCTCTGCTTCAAGGAGGGGCACCCGTAAGATAATGTTAGAAGATTGGGAATTTACAAAAGAATTAATGTTTGCGGCTGAAGAACAAATGCCTAAAGCTTTAGAAGGTTTTGGTATGGGTCGCACAGGTCGTATTGCACATGACATGGTAACGTGGTTGCATGGTACACTATTTAATAATGGAAGAAGTCATATGCTTTTGAAATTATTTAAACGAGAATTGCTGAGAAAGATTCCAAATCCTGGTGAGTTAGAACAAACCATCAAGGCTATGGAAGATTCTGGTTACATAAAACTAGAAGGGAATGTGGTTTTTCCATGTCGAAAAGACGTTTAGTAATCAGTAAATTGCAATGGGCAAAGGCTCTTGATGAACGCCCGTCATTTATACCCTCTCCAAGGTTGACAGGTGTGAAGAGAGCTGGAGTCTTGTATGAAAAAAGAGTGGCCGAATATATGAAAGCTATCTATGGAGAAGATAATGTTTTGCATGGTCAATGGTATAATTATAAGGATAGAAGAGGCGTAGGTTATTGCCAATCTGATATAGTTATTTTACCACACGGAGATAATAAAGAAATAATAATAATGGAGTGTAAGCTTAAGTCTAGGAAAATAGCCCAAATTCAATTAAGGTATTTATATAGACCAATTATACAACACCTATACCCAGACAGTCCCATTATAATGGTACAAGTTTGTAAGTTTTTAAACAAGGAAATCAAAGGAGTTATCATAGATGATACCAATGACTTGTATAAACAAGATTTATCTACATTATATTTGAGGACTTTTGTATAATGTTGTGGACAGATCTTTACCAATATGATATAATATACTTTCGTCACATCTATAATATAACTTTTAAACTAGAGGAATTCTATGACCAATAACCATCTGCCTACGCAATACCAACAATTTATACACACATCTAGATATGCTAGATTTATAGATGAAGAAAAAAGAAGAGAAACGTGGGGAGAAACTGTAAGCAGGTACGTTGGTTTTGTTGTTAATCATATTGAAACTAATTTTAAATATAAATTAAATAATAAAATAAAAGAAGAATTGTTAGATGCTATATTATCTTTAAAAGTTATGCCATCAATGAGAGCTCTTATGACGGCAGGGCCTGCATTGGAAAGAGACAATACAGCAGGATATAATTGTAGCTACATACCGATAGATCATATAAGATCTTTTGATGAAGTTATGTATATTCTTTTATGTGGAACAGGTGTAGGATTTTCTGTTGAAAGAAGCAACACTGAAAAGTTACCTATAGTTGCAGAAGAGTTTGAAGATAGTGATACAATAATTGCAGTTCAAGACAGTAAAGCAGGTTGGGCAAGAGCATTTAGAGAATTGATTGCCATGTTATATTCTGGACAAGTTCCAAAAATAGATGTAACTAGAGTGCGCCCTGCTGGTTCACGTTTAAAAACTTTTGGAGGAAGGGCAAGTGGCCCTCAACCTTTAATTAGTTTATTTGATTTTACTATTAAGACTTTTAAAAATGCGGCAGGCAGACAACTTAATTCTTTAGAATGTCATGATGTTGTTTGTAAAGTTGGTGAGATAGTTGTTGTTGGAGGAGTAAGAAGATCTGCTTTAATATCTCTTAGTAACTTACAAGATGATAGGATGCGTAGTGCTAAGACAGGACAATGGTGGTTAGAAGAAGGCCAACGTGCCCTCTCTAATAACTCAGCAACATATACAAGTAAACCCGATATGTCTGTATTTATTAAAGAATGGAAAAGTTTATATGATTCTAAATCTGGAGAACGTGGCATTTTTAATAGGCAAGCCGCCAAAAATAAAGCATCTGAAAATAATAGAAGAGATATTGAATGGGACTTTGGTACTAACCCTTGCTCTGAAATTATCTTAAGACCTTATCAGTTTTGTAATTTAACCGAAGTAGTTATTCGTGCTACTGATAGTGAGAAAGATCTCTTAGCTAAAGTGAGAGCGGCCACTATACTTGGAACTTTTCAATCTACTTTTACTGACTTTAAATACCTTCGTAAAATATGGAAACAAAATACTGAAGAAGAAAGATTACTTGGTGTATCTTTAACAGGTATCATGGACAATAGACTTACTAGCAATCCTAAAAAAGAATTACTTATGAAGCTGAGAAAAGAAGCCGTTGATACTAACAAAGAGTTTTCTAAAAAATTAGGAATACCACAATCAACAGCTATTACTTGTGTTAAACCTAGTGGTACTGTCAGTCAACTTGTTGATAGTGCATCTGGTATACACAGTAGACACAACCAATATTATATAAGAACAGTTAGAGGAGATAAGAAAGATCCTTTAACAGCCTTGATGATTGATAAAGGAATACCATACGAACCAGACATTACTAAACCCGATTCAGTTGTAGTCTTTTCATTTCCAATGCAAGCACCAAATGATTGTATAACTAGAAATGATTTAACAGCAATAGATCAATTAGAAACATGGCTAATATATCAACGGTATTGGTGTGAACACAAACCTTCATGTACTGTATCAGTAAGAGAGCATGAGTGGTTGGATGTGGGAGCATGGGTATACAAATACTTTGATGAGATATCTGGTATAAGTTTTTTACCATACTCTGATCATGTATATCAACAAGCACCCTATCAAGATATAGATAAGAATCAATATTTAGAGGCCATAAAAGACATGCCACAGCATATTGATTGGAGAGAATTAAGTAATTATGAGGAAGAGGACAACACAACAGGATCACAGGAGTTGGCTTGTAGTTCTGGAGTGTGTGAAATAGTTGACATATCGACGAAATAACCCTTGACTTAAACCCCCTTGTCGTGGTATAATACGAATTAAGGGGGGCACAAGGGGCGAATTAATTTCGGTTAGTTTGCCCCTAGCTTTTTATAGGAGACAAATATGAAATATCACCCTGACTACCCATTGGCTACTAAGCCAATAGAGAAATTTACCCAGAAACAATTAGATAAATTAAAAAAAGAAAAGCAAGAAGCTATGTCTTCTTCTTATAAATTATCTAGAAAACTAGGCAAGAGAGACAAAGATCACGCAGAACATTATAGAAATTATTTAGATGCTAAGAGTGACTTAGCTGATATAAGAAAGTATGAGAGAACTGGAGAGTGGCATGGAAACATACCCACTAATCCTTCAAAAGAAATTTACTATAGAGTAGTAGCCGAAGCATATAACGATGATGGTTCTTTAAAGGGGGCACCAAAGGGAGCACTTGTTGATAGCTTCGGTCGAATTGTAAACGATTCGGATGTTAAAAAATGATACAGGAGATAACATATGATAGAGAAAATACAAGAAGCAGTAAATGCAGTAGTACTTGCCAACGGTAATAAAGCTGAAGCGGCAAAAACTTTAGGCATTCCACGAACTACCTTATTAGGTAGATTGGATACCGCTGAGAGGGAAGGTATTGCACCTAGTGTTAATGCCCCCGATACATCAGCAGCATTGGTTGAACAAAAGATGTCTTATGATTTACAGATTTCTGAATTAAAAAGACAAGTAAAAGAATTAGCTTTAGATAATATAACCGCAGAACAAATACGCAAAACAGTATTTGAATTAAAAAACAGAGAGGCTAAGCCACCTAAATGGTTGGTTAAATCTAGTCCTTCTAAAGGGGCACCTGGTGTTCCTACTTTGTTCTTATCTGATTTACATTGGGGAGAAGTTGTTAATCCTGCTGAAGTAAATTATCTAAACTCTTTTGATAGAGATATTGCTAAGAGAAGATTGAAGAGCACTATAGAATCTACAATTGATTTGTGTACAAACCATATGGTTAATCCAAAATATCCAGGCATTGTTGTAGCTCTAGGTGGTGACATGATATCTGGACACATACATGAAGAACTTGCAGAGACAAATGATGGTACTAATATTGAACATGTGCTTGAACTGTTTGATCATTTAACGTGGGCTATTGATTCATTAGCTGATGTATTTGGTAAAGTATTTGTACCTTGTGCATTTGGTAATCATGGCAGAATGTTTAAACAATACAGACACAAACAAGCGGCGGCAACTAGCTTTGACTGGATGCTATATACAATGCTTGAAAAACATTATACTAATGCAAAAGATACTAGAGTACAATTTCAAATACCATTTGGTTTTGATGCTTACTATAAAGTCTATAGTGTTAATTATTTACTGACACATGGAGATAGGCTTGGTGTTAAAGGGGGCAGTGGAGTGGTTGGTATGTTAGGCCCAATCGCTAGAGGAGTTGCCAAAGTAAAGACCGAGTATGCTACACAAAAGAAACCAATTGATTATGTAGTTATGGGACATTGGCATCAATACCTGTCGTTAAAAGGTATCATTGTTAATGGTTCTCTTAAAGGATATGACGAGTATGCTATGAGTAATAGGTTTTCATATGAAGAACCTAGGCAAGCGCTTTGGTTTACTCACCCAAAACATGGCATAACTTTTCAAGTGCCTGTTATTTCAGAATATAACCCAGCAAAAAAGCCAAAATCGGAGTGGGTACAATGGGCATAAGACCTTGCAAGTGCCCCCTTTATTTGGTATAATAGAGAAAGGAAATACTATGAGCGAAGACAGTCAAAAAGAAATCATAAAAGGATTTCAAATACCTTACCCAGAATTTGGTATCGTGCCTAAAGTTATAATAAAAGGTGATGCGATTAAGGTTCCAGGAACTGAGGTAAACCCTTCAATAACTATTGTCAATGAAGGAGATAAAACTGAATGACTTGTGCTAGGTGTGGACATGAATGTCATTGTAGTAATGGCAGTTCTTGCAGAACTACACCATGTCAATGTTTAAATTGTGAGCATGAAGTTGTAGAGGATAATAATGCTGATGAATAGCATGGGCGGTATGTTTAAAGCTTTAGCTGATTTACTTAATAAGAAATCGTTTGATAAAAACGAGATTAAAAAAATGAAGAAAAGGAGAACTAATGTTAGAAAAAATAAAAGAAAAACTCGTTGAGTTATTTGATAAGATAAAAGAAAAATTAGGCTGTTAATATGCCATTTGAGATGATTACCATGCTCGGTTCTACCGTCTTGGGTGGGCTTATGAGTATATGGTCACAGAATATAAAAGCAAAACAATCTGAGCAAAAGATGTTGTTGGCTCGTGCTAACAAACAAGCTGAAATATTTAAAGAAGCAAGGGAATACGAGAACCCTGGATTCCAATGGACAAGAAGAATCATAGCATTGACTGCTGTATTCGCTATTGTAGTCTTACCAAAAATTTTACCATTGGTGACTCCTGATGCTCATGTTATTGTTGGATATACAGAATTTAAACCTGGATTCTTATTCATTGAGGGTAAAGATATAATGAAGTGGGTTCCTATGGCACACAAAGGAATTGTTATTACTCCATTAGATACTAATTTAGTATCAGCTATTATTGGTTTATATTTTGGTGGTTCATTAGTTAAAAAATGATTTGGGTATTGTCGGTGTGGATGGTATTCGTTGATGTACCGCAACCGATTACGCAAGTTTGGCAACATGCTAGTTTTGAAACACGAGCAGATTGTCATGAGTATATAGCAGTAAATAAGGTTAAAATTGTTGACAGTATATTGGAACAATTTAGAAACCATGAAGGAAATCTTTTAGAAAATTTTGAATTTTTCTGTGAGAATATAGTAACAGGCCCAGAAGTTTAATTAAAAAAAAGGAGACAAAAATGTCAGAAGAAAAAAAACTAACAAATGAACAGGTAATTGTTCAAGATCTTGTAAATCAATTACAGGAGAAAGAAGCAATTATAATTAATTTGAGAGTAACGATTACACAACTTAAAGTTCAAATAGCAGAAGCTCAAGAGAAAAAATCTGGCGATGGTATAATTCCAGAAAAGTTGACAATTAATACTGATTTAGATAAAGCCGAAGATAAAGCTGAAGACAAATCTAATTAACACCCATTTGTTTATACATGTCTTGCTTTTTTAAGTAAGTAGCTTTATCAGATTTAAAAGCTCTATATTCAGAGTTGGCTTGTTGTATACCTTCATCTCTTAATCTATTAAGATCTGGGACATAAGTATATGGTGAGTCAACTGTATTATTAAATTCTATTATTTCTCTCATTGCTTCTTGCAATCTTTGTTGAGCTTCTATACCAAGTGCTGGATCATTTATTAAATTGATTGCCATATATAAATCTCTATAAGCTTTTTTAATTTGAGCATTAAATCTTTTTGTTCTTCCCTGATACTTAGTATCTATTTGTTTTTCATACCATAGTATTTCCCTAGCTTTAGATATTTCAGTTGGGGTAAACCCTATTCCCTGCAACATTAACTCGTGTGCTTTGACATCTGTAGTTAACAATGTCCCATTTCGTGTTTCAACATATCCTTCTGCTGGATATTTATATGCCGCACGATATAGATTTTTAACAAACGAAGGCATGGTAGCCATATAGAAATCCATATCACTAAATGCTTTTCCCCCTTGTTGTTGTATCATTCTGTTTAATTCACTAGGAATACCAAACATAATTGCACCAGGTGCACCTAAAAACTGTTCAGCTTTAGCTCCTGTTGGTACGCCCAACATGGATAACATTGCTCGCATCTGTGCTGACCCAGGTACTTCTCCTAAAGATAATCTTCTTTGTACACTTATATTACCAAAAGATTCTATGCCCCCATTCATTATAGCCTCTGTCATTTTTGCACCAACTCCAACGTCTGTTAACACTTCTCTCATTTGTGTACGTAGATCATCATTGACTCCTCCCATTTTCATAATCATTCTATATAAGAAATCTAAATCGTCAAATCCTGGTAATCCAAATAATCCAGCAGTCAAAAATAATTGAAGTATTATTCTTGCGAATATTCTTCTTCCCATTGCCCGTTGTTGTGCGTTGCCTTGTCCTACTAATAGTCTTCTAAGTAAACCAAACATTTGACTGATGTATGTTTGAAATAAAAATACCACTGATCCAAAATTTCTCATCATTCTAGGACGGTTGGCTTTAGAGTAATCTCCGAAAGTATCATCAATTAATATACGGGCAAGATCTTGAGCAGTGGCTATTCCACCTCTTTGTTTTTTCATCTCACCCCAAATAAGATTAGAACCAGAATACCAATCATCTGCTCTTTGCATATTTTTTGCAGGATTAGAAATTGTTCCTGAAGTCGGGTTAGATACTGTCCTGTATGCGGCAACATAAGCAACTAAACGAGAGAATGTTTCCATAGTGTTGAAAGTTCCGCCCATTATTTGTTGTTCCATTATCTTTAATCTTGCTCTAGCTTGTTGGGTTGTCTTATCAGTTGGTATTATTTGATACCCAGGAGCTTGACCAGATTCAAACAATGCTTGTCCTTGTTTAATGATACCATTTCCTACATCTTCTATAATAGCTTCAACTAATTGTTTATCTTTAAACACTTTCATTAAACTATTTCTATCTAATTTTAACCAAACATCATTGTATTCGTTATCGCTCCAAGAACCTAATCTAGATACATCCGCAAAAGCTCTTGATAATTCTGTAGCAGCGGCTGCACTGTTGCTGAACTCTGCTAACATTGGCCCAGTGAATTGTACGATACTCATTGTTTGTAAGATACCAGAAGATATATTACCACCTAAGAACCACCAGAAACCCATTCTTCTCATTGTAGCCCATTCATGATTATGAGAATTGTCTACACCATATTCTTTCATCTTTGTAATAGTATCTTTCAAACGTACTAAATTATTTTTATCCGCATAATTAATTGCTTCTGTGTAGCTATTTTTTATATCTTTTAAAAATCTATTTCTTGCCGCATATTCAGAACCTACCATACCAAACTGTGATATGCTTCTTAGTATATCTCCATCAAATCCTGGCACACCACCAATCTCTTTTCTTCCTCTTAAGAACTGATCAAATCCTATTAAATTTCCTTTTCCAATTATTGAATCTAATTCTTCTCTAGCTTGCCTATATCCTTCTGCATTTCTATCAGACAAACGTTGAGCCATATTGTCCAACATAGATAAATCTTTAGGTAATCTGTTCCTAACTTCATTGTTTATTTCCTCTACTTCAGATACCGTATAACCTTCAGAAGGTGGGTACTCTCTTATTAAACGACTTCTTACATCTGCAAACTTACGAGCATTAGTAAATCCTCTAGCTTTCTCCTCTACTAATGTTTTTTCTATATGTTCATACCTAAGTACTTTACCTTCTTTATCTGTTACAGTTATTGCATGTGTTCCATATCTTTGTAATGGAACATAATCAAACTTTTTGAATTGTTCAAATTGTTCTGTTTGTTTCAATAATGTGTTAAGATTAGTTTCCGTTCCACCTAATAAGACACCAATAGAATTTGTAATTTCTCCAACACTTAATGCTAAATTACTAAGATTAACGCTGTTCATTAAAGATGCATCCATTGCTTTATTTCTTATAATTTGAGGAGTTGCTATTAAACCTTGTACAATAGCATTCACTTCATTAAATTCAAAATTCTCAATATCATTATCAGTAACAGTTGCGGGATCAATTCCTGCACTGACTAATATTTCTGGATTATATTCAGTCAATATACGAATAGCACTTTTTAATTGTGGAATAAAGGAACTAGCTATCGTACCTTTCATATGTTCTTTTAACACTGTCTCTATAGCAGCTTGTGCTTCCATGTAAACATCCGCTACAGCACCTTCCAATACAACAACTTCACCTTGATTAATTGTTATAGGATTATTACCACCTGAAATTAAACTTTTTGGAGATACAAATATAATCCTACCTTGTTCATCTTTTGTATATTTAGCCTGTGCCCCTTCTTGTTGTGATATAATATGAGCTTTAGCTAATGCTTCTTTGGCTCCTTCAACTCTGTTAATGATATCATAATAACGTCTCATTTGTGCAGCAAATTGCATTTGTATTCCTCTGGCTTTTTGTTCCATGCCAGTAACAAGTCTCCAAAGTTTACTTAAGAAAGGATAACGTAATGCAATTCCTCTAAAGTGCATCATCATTTTTTCTGCTCTGCCTAAATCTTTTAAATTAATTGTTTCTCCATCTTTTAAATCGGTTACCTTATCTGCCGCTTTACCACTTTCCTCAATGCCTTTTTCATCTAGTCTAAGTTCATGTCTAGTTGCCTCTACAGGCTCACTTAAACTATCGTCTGATGGGTCTGGTTCTACAGTTGTAGCCGCACTATAACTAATATCAGACATATCTAAATTAGAATTATTATCTACAAGCATTATTTGATTTGAATCAAATGCAATAAAAGAATCTTTAGTTTCAATGCCAGGTTCTTCAGTAACTTCATATACGTTACGATAAACTATTCCGTCATATCCTTTATCTTTAATCGCATCTATTAATATTTTTTGTTGTTCATAACGTACTTCTTGATTTCTTTCTAGCTTCTGAACTTCTGTCGGTGTATATTTACGAAATGCTTTTGCCACTATGTCTTGGAATTTGTCTCTTATAATACGAGCTTCTTCTTGTGTAAATATTTTATCTATTATCAGTCCTGGTGTCGTTGGTCTTCCCATATCTACATCAAGACCATACTCAAGATTAGTGTCTTTTATTTCCATGGTCAATGCATTTAATGCTCTGTTAGCACCCCAATTAGCTCCCATATCTTTCATCCTAACAGGATCTACAATGTGTAATATAGCAGGTAGCATTTCAACATTGCCATATTTTTTCATAGATATAATAGAAGCTTGAGACATGGTACCAAAATGCACTCCCAGTGAATCATCTCCAATTCCAGGTGCTATTTTAAATCCTTTCTTTGTTATATCCTTAGCTATCTTTGGATCTGTACCATGGAATACAATATGAGGAGAGCCTGCTATTCTTATGTCTGTTTCTGTTGGCATATTTTTATTTAAAGTATTTAATCTTGCTGCAAAAAATGCAGGATTATCCAACAGTTCCAATAATCTAACCGCATGTTCTGTCACCCTAGATGGCATTGATGCTTTTAAATCTCCTATAAGTTTTAGGTTTAGTCTAGCGCCTATATTGCTTTGTAAAAAAGCAGCCATTGTGTTCAAGTCTCTTTCACTTAAACCATTTAATCTTTGTAAATAAAAATTAGCTTGCTCTAAATTAGGTACACCAGATTCAGTTGTTAAATTTTGAATTAAGTTACTAATGTTTTCTAGGACACTTCTTGTTACCTTTTCTGAAATATGATTTTCTTGAATGTATATTATTTTAGGTACAACCTGCATTACCCAAGAGCGATACATATCTGCATTGGATATTGATGAACCAACCTTTTCTCCACCAACTGTAACCACACTACGTCCTCTTTGGTAAAAGAAATTATATGCTTCTGATTCAGATATTCCAGCTATGGAAGCCAAATTAAGCATTTCAGTTTGACTAATGTCAATTTTGTCCATAATCTCTTGACGAGCTTTCATTACACCCATATCTATATTGTTAAATATTTGAGCTGTTTGTCTCAGTTGCGCCCCTGTTAATACATTACCTAATGCAATTATATAGTTTCTAATTCTATCAAATATTCTAGCAATCATTCCTTTCGGACTATAAACAGAACCATTAGCTGTTGTAGCCATATAATCAGCAAAGGCATCTGAGATAGCTTCTTCTAATAATTGTTGTTCACTTAAACCATACCCCTCATATCTTTTTTTAATATTGTATTTTTTTAGATACGCCTTACGTGCTGCATCCATTAAAACTTTTTGTTCTCTTTCAGTTAGTAAATTTCTAAATACATAGTGCATAGATTCATGATGTAATGTAAACATACGAGAATCAGATGGATTTAATTTATTGCCGCTTGCATTTTGTACAGCGTTAAGAGCAACTTCGATTAGATTCATACCGCCTAAGAATCTACCATTTACCTGTGCCCCCTTTGCATTTACGAGATCACTTATTATACGTACACTTAAATTATCTAAGCCCATACGACTAAGTTCAGCGTTTAAACTTTCAAGTAACATAGGTAATTTGTTGATTGTTTCTTCAGTTAAAGCAGGACGATCGTTTGAATCTGGGTTTTCTTTCAAACTCCAATATTGTTCAATTACTTTTTCTCTTTTAATTTCTTCATAACCAAACAGCTTTTTCTTTATTTTATTTAATTCAGGTATTCTGGGTTTGTTAGAAAATGAATCCCATTTGACAATAGGTTCTATGTCAAAACTTTCTAATAAAGCATTAAGTTCATCACGCTTATTATCTATATTTTTAATTGCGTTTCTTCTTTGTTGTACAGTTCTATTTACTTGTCTATAACGTAATCTTTGTTTCTCAGTTAGTGTTCTATAACCTGCTATAGTAAATCCTCCAGGTAACAATTCTTTCATCACTTCTTCAAGAGCTCTTACGTCAGCTTCTAATTGTTGTTTAGCTTTTGAAGTTAATGTGTATACTAATTTTCCATTAAAGGTAAAGACATGTTGCTTGGTTGGTACGTAATTTTTTATTTCATTTTGATAATATTGAATTAACACTTCATCTTTTGCTTTACGAGCTTCTTTTAAGGCTTGTCTATAATATTGAATCATGTTAACTTTGAAACCAGAGTTGTCCATGTTATTAACAATATCTCTTATAGCAATTATTCGACTTACAGGATCAGATAAAGTTTTAGCAATCTCATGTTTTCGTGTTTCTAAATTAGCAATCTCATTAGTCTTTTGTATTATCTCTTGATTCCTTAAAGGACTCTGAGGCAATGCCGATAAATCTGCTAACTCACTTTGTAATTGAACTATCTGTTCATCTGCTTTAGCTATATTCCAATCGTATAATTTCTTTGCTTGTGTAAGAGCTTCACCTTCAGCTTCTTGTTCTGGTGTCGGTTGATAACCTGTAAGCTCATTAGGAAGTAAAGGGGGCACTTGGGTTCTTGATACCACTCTATTAGTTTCTAATGATTGAGGAACATACGCTGTTTGATTAGCTATGATCTCTCTTATCTTTCTTAATCCATTTGTTTCTTTAGCTTTATCTTTTACATATGTATCACTTAATAATCTGTTTATAAATTCCATTCCTCTTGGGCCTTTGTAATACCCAAGTTTTTGTAAAGCTAATTTTTCTTCATCAGTTAATTGATTTTCGTTGGCTAATGTTGTATTTGTGAAATCAACAATACCTTGTTTCTTTTCTCTTTGATATTGTTCAGCTGCAGCTTTAGCAAAAGCTTCGCCTTCAAGTCCAAAATATTTTTTATATTTAGCAGGTAATGGGGCTGGTATTTCTCCTGCCAGTATTAACTCTTCTCTATTTTTTAATTCTGCTTGGTATTCTTCCCATTCTTCTTCAATGAAACTAGCAGTGTCAGGAGCTATTCCTATTAGATCTTCTACAGTTTGTTCTGAATTTATTATGCCCCTTGCTTTTAAATCTCTAACAGCTTGGTTTGCTTCTTTTGCTTTAGGAATAGGTGTGGTATCTTCTGGCATGTATGTTGCACCATCTTCGAGTGTTGCTTTGTCTGCTTCAGTTAATCTACTCTTTCTAAGTTTGCTAGCATTCTTAATTGGTGTAGATACATTACCTGTGCCATCTAAACTTTGAAGTATGAAATGTTCTTCACCGTCTGATAATATTTGTGTACCTAATAATTTATATTCTTTATCCCCAAGCTCTCCAGTTATGGTTACTATATCATCTATGGCAGCACCAGTTGATTTTACAGCTTCAACATTACTACGATTAATTCTTTCAGCAGTAGTTATAGTGGCATCGATATTTTTTAATCCTATTTTTCCTATGTAATTCATTGGGCCACCAATAGCCATACCTATACCACCACCTGCAACAGCCCCAGCTGCAGCGGCATTTCCTATTTGTACCCAAAAATCTTTTGATTTATATAAATCACCAAGACTTGCGCCTGCTCCCAATTCGGCCGCAGTACTAGATATAACTTCTTGAATTGCCTCCGTTGCTCCCTCACCAACAAAGTTTGAACCAAAACCTTTAGCAACTTCTTTTATTAAACTGTTATTTAATTTTGTTTCAAATGTTTTTTTAATAGTGGTGCCTGCAATTACTTTTTTAATACTTTCTTTCCCATATTTTTCAAGAAGTGTACGACCAATTATATTACCTGCACCTAAATATCTTTCAGCTACAGCATAAGGAACAGCACCTCCTAAAGATAGTGCGGCATTAGAATCACCGTAACGATCTAGTTGTGCCCCTGTTATTTCACCAACACCCATTACATATGCTGCACCTGTACCTGCAATTAAAGCACCTGTTGCAGCTAGACTAGTTCCTCCTGTAAAGGGAGCGGCAGCAACACCAGCAGCAGCACCTGCTAAAGAGGCTAAGATCATTGGAACCATAGTGGTTGCACCAGACGCAAAATTAAATTGCGCCCAATCTATAAAGCGGCCTAATTTAGCTTCATTAAATAAATCACTGAATTGAGTAATACGTAAATCTGCTGGTACTGATTCACCTTCACGTATTTTTAAACCGCCGTCTTCACCAGGTTTAACTAAGTGAGCAAAAGCGTCTTGATTGTATTGATCAATTAATTTTGCAAGGTCTTTCTTTTTTTCTTCGTTGTCAAATACATCCCAAAAAGTATATAATGCTCCCGCACCTATAGCTTTAAGATTATCGTAACCAGTTTTCATACCAGCCGTTACATCCCAATCATCTAAATTTGTTGGGTCATCTAATTGAGTAGGCTCTAATCCATATCTCCAAAGATAACCTTGGCTCATCATGTAGTTTTCAGCTTCGCCACTCTTCAAGTATTCTCTTGTTTGAGCGTCATCAAATTCTGCTGGTACAGGAATTCTTACATCTGGATTATCAAAGGTTATATATTTTACTTTTCTTGTTGGTTTAATTGATTCTTCTTCTCTTGGGCCAATGTATACTGCATCTGCTCCAGAATAATAACCTTTAGGTATGGGAAGTGGGGCTTGCACGCTTGCATCTATAGCCTCAATTCTTTGTTGAACTTTTGGATCTTGATTTGGAAGTACCGTGCCACTTTGATTAGGTACAATAAGTTCTGGCCCTTGTTCTCCTACTAAATAAGGTTGCCCCGCTTCTACTGGGCCACCTTGTTGTCTTTTTACAATACCAAATATGTCGGCTATTCTTTCATCTTCTGTAATACCTTTTGTAGTATGATGAAATTGTTCATACAATTGGGAAGCAGCTTTAGAATCTCCTTCTAAAACTCCTGTAAAGTATTCATCTGTTCCAACTTGTTGATACAAGTTAGCTAACATTACATCTTCTTGTTGCTTTTTTGATAATTTATTTGGATCGTTATGTTCTTTGGCTTTTATTACCCACTCAGGAATAGAGCCCATTTTTCCATACATAGCTGCGGTACGATTTAATCCTGTTTGAAATGCGTTACCTTCTCCTTCAGTTAAGAATTGATATATACCACGTGCAGAACTTTCCTTACTGACAGTATTTTTACCGCCAGAGCTTTCTACTTGTGCTACATCTTTTATGAATTTATCTAAGTTGGAAAGGTCACGAGCATTATATATTGCTCCTAACATTGTACGAATATCTGTTGGCCGTTTCATCGGCTTCTTGTCTGCCATTTGTTTCCTTACGTATAGTATTCAGAGAGCGGACTCTCTTAGGTTATTTGTTATTCTTTTTCTTTGCCTTCCATCAACTCAGCTTGTGATTGTGTTGATTGGTTGTCTTCAGTTTCAAGAGAGGATGTTATTCCTGCGTAATTTTCTAATTCAGCAATTTGTTTATTAATTTTTGCTATTTCATTTGCATCTGTTGTAGTTAATAGTTGTTGTTTTAAATCAGCTATTTTTGTGTAGAAAGTTCCTATCTCACCAAGGTTTCCAATTACTCTTTGTTGTTGTAAAACTTTAACAATGTAATCATTGTATGCTTGAGTGTTTGGTTTCAAACCATAAGCTGCAGCTTCAAGTGAGGCCATTTGCCATTCTTCTGGGAAGTCTTGTTTCAATGCTTCCGCTTGTATCTTTACAGTCTCTGCTATTACTTTATTAATATCTGCTGATTCTTTTCGTTCTTTATACCATTTATCAACTGCGTCTTGTCGTTTTGCAACTATGTCTTCTTCTTTAGCAGTTACAGCTTCTTCACCTTCCAGAACTCCACCAAATATTCTAGAGAAAGTATCAGTACCTTCTTTGCCACCAATCTTGCGACGCTCTAATAAGTTCTTACTTATTTCTTTTAAATATAAACGAGTCTTTTCTCTGTTAGATAATTCTTCACCAGGCTTAGTTCTCTTATCAAATATTCTTTCTAAGAATTTTTCTTTTGGTACAAATGGTTTCTTTGCTGGAACGTTTTTCATCATTGCATCTTCTTCTTCTTGTTTTTTCTTTTTCTGATCAGAAATAGCCTTTAGTAGGTTTTGGCCTACTTCTAATTTTTTACCAGATTCTATATTTTGTAATTCAAGATTCCCTAACATTAATTCTTGTCCTGGCATTTTTTGTTGGACAGCTTGCTCTAAAATATTTACAGGTTTGTAGTTAGGATCTGCATATTGTTCTAATATAGATTTTGGTTCGTAGTTAGGATCTGCATATTTTTTCAATAGTTCTTCATTAAAAATTAACTTTTCTGGAATTCGGCCACCTCCAAAATATTCCTCCCAAGTATCTTTCTCTTTAACAGTATCTTCTAAATCTTCCATATAATCTTTATCTAAAGCCATATCTTACCACCAATCCTGAGATTGACCATACCAGTCGCCAATTTGCATACCAACCCCCATTATTTTATCAAATGTACTTGGATCATCATATCGTTCTGGTGCTTGACCAGGCGCAATCACAGGATATCCTTTAACTACTCCTGTTAACCAATCTAATTGAGTTTTAGGATATTGTTGCTCTCTTAAGAAATCAGCATAAGCTACATCCATAGATTTTTGATCTAGTGCCTGTTGTAATCCTGCCACGCCTAATTGACCTGCAACATCAGTTGTTCCAATTCTTTGTCTAGCTTCTGCTGCTTTAATTTGATCCATTCCAAGAGCACGTCTTTCTCCTGCAGCTTTAAGTTGTTGTCCAGCTAATTGATTTTGTAATGCACCAAGTTGTCTCATTTCACCAGTTGCCCCTCTTGCTAATTGTCCAGCTTGAGTAGTTTGTCCTGCTGCTTGTAGTTGTGCAAGAGTTGCTTGATTGGCTAATTGACCTGCTTGAGTTTGTGCTTGTGCTCCTGTTATTTGACGCTTACGTCCTTCTTGTGCTGCAGCTAATGCAGACTCGTAAGCAGTAGATAATCCTTTAGTATATAAATCTCCGATACCTTCTTGTTCTTTAGCCATTTGCATGCCTTGTAAAACAGCAGCTCTACTTCCACCGAAGCCACCAGCCATTGCTGCTTGACTTGCTAACTGTTGTCTTTCTGTTTGACCTTGCTCTAAAAATTTACGTGCTGCAACATCTGTAACTTGTTGAGTATAAGGATTCATAAATCCTTGAATATCTGCGCCAGTAACTCCTTGTGCTCCAAGTCCTGCTAAACCGTAAGCTCCTCCTGCCATTCCTTGAGTACCAGCAGTTGATCCGAAACCAGCCGCAGCCATTGCACGTGCTTGATCGGCAGCATCAAATGATGTACCTAAAGTTCCCAGTGCCCCCGCTGCTGTGCCTGCTCCTCCTGCAATGTAACCAGTTGCTGTATCTCCTAAACCTCTAGATGTTCCTAATGTTCCAATACCTATATCAGCTCCTGCAACACCTTCACCAGCCATACCATATTGTTGTTGAATTGCTCGTTGTTGTTCTGCATTTAATCCTGAAACTCTTGGGCCGCCATAAGCTATGTATGGTTCAGCAGCAACTGCTTTAGCTGCTTCAATTGCTCTAGCTGATGCATCTCTTATATATTCTGGTAATGGAGACTCAGCGGTTTGTGTTTGTCCTATAGAACCATATTGACCTGCGCCTGCTTGTGATACTAAATAATCGTATAATGTTGCCATAATTTATCCTTTATGCGTTTGCCACTCCATAAGGAGAAAGTTGTGAGTATCCTCCTTGTGTAGCATATTTTCTTATTTCTCCTAATGTTACTGGCCCAGTATAATATCTATTCGCAAATGCTCTTCTTTCAAATCTATCAACTTCTGCAGCATCTTCTTCTTCTTCTATTGCGTCTATTAATTCCTCTGGAATAATCCGACTGTCTCGCTCTCTACCTCTACCTTGATTGGCCACGCCTAGTCCTGAGTAATTACTTGGTAAACCAGAATACATGGTAGCAGCAGATTCTGAAGTTGGATCATCACCTATGCCTAAATATCCTGCAATTGCACTTGGAGATATTGCTTCACCAATATTATAACCATATTCTCCTTCACTCACATCTTGTGCTATTTGATTAAGCCCAAGCACACCTGATACTATACCCACAGGATGGCCACTTGAAATTTGACCATAAGATCTTAAACCTGCTAAAGCACTCCCTATTGCTGAAACTACACCAGGCATAGATGATTCGTCCTCTCCTTCTCCTTCTGCAGCATCTTCACCAACGTCTGGTAAATCTGATATAGACATTGGTTTAGGTTTGCTAAATTTTTTAGATAATTTCATAGCAGAGGAAAGCTTAGCCAAAGGGCCTCCATATATCAATCCAGCAATACCCATAACTGTACCTAAAATGTTGCCTAAATCTGCAAGATCAGATTTGAAATCTGTGCTTGTAAAATTATAAGTTAAATTTTGCATAATCCCCATACCTGTAGCTGGACTTTCTCCAAAGAAAGAATTCAATTGCCCCATCTCGTCTAATTCAGCTACTGATATATCATTATCCTCCGCTTTATCTTTTAAAGTACCTAGACGATCTTGCATATTTTGTGAAAATGCTGCAACTGATGATGCTGTTGGATTAACTTCTTTCGCTTCTTCTGCTTGAATCATAGATCTAATGGCATCTTCTTGAGCTGCTTCTAAGGCCATCTTGTCTCTATGAGCAGATAATGCTCCACCTGCTGCGACTAGACCACCTCCACCTGTTACCAAACCACCTGAATAGGTAACTTGAGCATCAGCTTCCAGAGTTTCTGCATCTGGGCCTTGGAAACCTCCTTCTACTCCGTCTGGATCTGTTCCAATACTGCCCACTGAGGGATCAAATCCCAATCCTGGCGTATTACCTAAAAATCCTCTATTCGGATCATCTCCATTCGAATCATCTCCATCATTGTTTCCACCACCTCCATTAGAACTAGAAGAACCATCCGTTCCTGCACCCATAGGATTGCCTTGTGGTTGAAAAGAAGGGATTCCCGCAGGAGTCATTTCACCAGAACCTCCAAGTAATCTTAAAATACTTGCCTCATCATCATTGATATATGCTAAACGTTCTCCCATAGGAGCTATTGCATTTAAGTCATTAACCATTGTACGATTCTGATTATTTAAATTTTGTTGAGATATATTCATATATTCTGGAGTAGGTGCTTCTCTTTCAGGTATTTGATACATACCTTGAATACCTCGCTGTGCCCCTTTTCTAGCCTGTTTCATAGCAAGAGATGCGATACCTGGAATAGTTTCACCTATTTCAGATGCACGTAATACTATGTCATTTTCCCTGATTGGGCCTGCTACATTCATTTGATTATTCGGAGATACAGCCATGATATATTATACCTTAATTACTGCCCTTATGCAAGGGGGCACATGATTAGTTAATAATGTCATCTACGACCTCCATTATACTTGCTACCACATGAATCTGATTAGTGGCGGATGCTTGTACTTTAAGTAATTCACCCGCTGTGAGAACTAAGGGTTGAGATAATAACTCTGTTGTGCCGTTTGCTGTAAGAGCTTTTGTTTTAAATAGATTAAATGTTGCTGGCGTATCAGCTGTATCTACAATGGTAATAGTAATAGTAGGAGTAGCTCCTGCATCTTCAGATATAATTAAAGATTTTACAACACCTGTAGTTGATGGTGAAGAAGCTGGCTGATACAAAGTTGTTAAATTTGTAGTAGTTAAATCTACTTTTGCGTTTGTGTATTTTACCGACATTATCCCATAAACCAATTCATTGAACGTTGCTCATCTTCACTCGCTATACGTGTTGGAACTTTACCTATAGATTGATCTCTCAACATTAAAGATATAAGTAAGTTGTTATATGTTTTTGTATTTACTAATCCTAATTGTCTTTCACCATATGATAGTGCTGGATATATTATTCTTTTATATAAACTCATTATCTTGTTCCATCTGGTTGGCCACTAGCACGCCATGTTCCTAAACGCCATTGAGTATCTACTGCGTCACTATAATATTTAACTTGAAAAGATCTACCTCTTGCACGTAGATTTAATTTGTTAGTACTTGATGTTAAAGAGTAAGGGCCTTTAGTTGTTTCTGTTCCATTAGGATATCTTTTACTTTTCATTTGAAATTTAATTGTATCACCTGAAGCAAAAGTTGTATCAGGTATAATTTTATCCATAAAATATAAATTTTGTCCTGTTTCATCTCCATTAAAAAATCCTGTTTCAACGTAAGCAGTCATTGCAGATGATTCAGCATTGTAACCAGTTTCTTGTTCAAAGATATCAGATATAGTATCTGTAGTAGTGTTAACGCCAGCGGCAATTGGTTTATTAAATATATTATAATCTGACCATCCTGTTCTTTTTAAAGAAGAACCAATTGACCAAGTTCTTTCTAGATAATTATATATAACATATTTATCAATCTCTGATGTAGAACTTGAAGAAGTGTTTGAAGGATAGAACCACCAAATTTCATTGAACTTTGAGTTAGTAGCAGCTATAACTTTTTCTATTTGGTTTTTATCTAAATCATTAAATACTTTATCCATTACTGTACATTCTAATGTTTGGACTGTTCCGTCAAAAGCATAGAAAGCATTGTTGGTCATCCAATAAGCGGCACCTTCTACCATAGCTACACAATTTTCAGAAATTGCACCAGCTGTATCAGATGTTTGTTGAAATGTAAATGTAAAAGGAGGCCCAACAAATTGCATTGAATAAACATCTACATCTGTAAAGATCATCATTTGTCCTCTGCCTTTACTAACTGCTTGTATTTTTGTTCCAGTACCTAAACGTTGATCACCTGCCGTATTTTCAATTGCTGGTAACCAAGTTGCTAAATCTTCTTGATTAGAAAATCTAACTAATAAAGGATCAAAAGAAGTAGTACCTACTGCATTAGACCCAAAGAATGTTAAGTGTCTGTCAGGTGTTGATACCATAAGTTTTCCACAAACAACAGGAACTTGAGAACCATCTCCACTTAGAGTGTTATCAATAAAATATTTTAAAGTCGTCCCACGATAAGTTGTCTTGTTATCTTCAAATGCGCTAGTGTCAATATAATAAGCTGTGTCAGTTCCTTCTGCAGGAGCACAAATAATATCTTCACCCCAAGAATCCACACTCCATACTCTAGGAGATATTTGAGTTCCTGCTATACCAGATGTTCTTGCTGTACCCCAAGTAGATTGTCCCCATAAACCAGAACCCCAACCAAAAGCAGTTGAACCATCTACTGCCCCATTACTTACAATATATCTAATAGTCATTGCACCGCCACCTGTTTGTGAACCAGTAGATGCAGTTCCTGAAATAGATGCCCCTGTTCCAGATACAGCAGTTAATGAATATGTAGATGAGCTTATATATTTACAAAGATATTCGCCAACAGTTAATGTGATGCCATCAAGAACAACTTGTTCATTGTTAGTTCCAGATAGTGAAGTAATTAATATTCTTGATTGTGGATCAGTTTGCGCTATGGCATTGCCTGCATCTGTTATAATTACAGTAGATGTGCCCGATGATCCAGTTGTTATCCCGTTTGTCAATGTTACAGGATCTGTTCTAAATGGTGTTATATCGTATTTATAGCCACCCAACTCTGTGTAAACGTGAGTGGTTGTAAAATAAAATAAATATCTATTTCCTTGAAGATCTTTGTGTTGGAATATTTGTCGACAAATGCCAGGTACTGTAGTAGTAGATGTTGTAGTTTCTGTATCAGCTACATAATCATATTGAACTAAAGGAGAAACATTTTTTTCCCAACCGCCTATTTTTTCTGGAGCGCCCGCACGAAAGCGAACAAGATCAGCATCCGTGTAACGAAGTTGAGCTTGGTAATCTGTAATATCACTAACAATTCCTGCAGTTGGTGTAAGCTTTACTAACGAGCCCATATTCGCTCCTATTTAGTTTAACTTAATGAGTTAACATCAAATGAATTGTCAACAGTTTCAACTACTGGTGTAGCTACAGAGACAGTATACTTTTTGTTGAACATATCATCCCAATGGTCTTTATCCATTAGAGTTAATAGTTCAGCTTTAGTATAGCTACCAGGTGCTTTTGATGGTGTTTCAATCTTTTCAATTTTATTAAATGTGTGTTCAAATGAATTTAAAGTGTATTTGTATTTCACTGTCCATTCAATTACATTACCATCAGCATTATTTCTTGGTATAGCTGATACCCATGTTTTTGTTGCGTCGTCTGCGTGTGCCATATTATTCTCCTTTTAGAGTATTTACTTCTTGTTGTAGAGTTGTAACTGTAGCCGACAACTCTTGTACGGCTTTTACTAAGATAGGAACAAAGTTACTATATTTAATACCATATTGTTTACCATCGTCTGTTAAAGAAGTTGTAAGATTTGTTTTTTCTGCAATTTTATATCCAGCTGCATCTTCTAAAGCTTCTACGTCTTGTGCTTTAAATCCTATGTCTAACCAATCTTCTTTATGTGTACCATCATGAGTAATAGTATCTAAATCAATAGTGTCTCTGTCTTCATCTGATACATATTTAACACGTTTATCCCATTTATAAGTATAAGGTTTAAGGTCATTTACAAAATCTAATCCTACATCTAAAGCAGTAAAATCTGTTTTATCTCTTTGGTCAGAAGCTACTGTCCAGTCAGTTTGTATATTACAAGAAGATATATTTTCATCTCCAAAACCTATATTGTTACTACCAGTTGTTATGTTACCACCTGGACTACCTGTAACTCCAGCATCAACACCAATCATTATGTTGTTACTACCAGTGCTTATATTATGAGCACAATCATAACCAAGTGTAGTATTTGATGCACCTGTAGTAATCCCCCAACCAGAATAGTTTCCTAGTGAAGTGTTTTCACTTCCTGTACAAGTAGCCTCTCCACCCATAGCTGAATAACCTATTCCAGTGTTATGGTTTCCTCCTGTTACGTGGTCACCTGCTTGCTCACCATAGAAATTATTAAAATTACCTGTTGTCAATCTACGTGCACAATTATAACCATGTGCATTATTGCTATCACCAGAAGTCAAAGCAGTTAAAGCATAAGTACCAAAAGCTGTATTATATTCTCCACCAGCTATTGATCCTCCTAATACACCAGTTCCGACTCCTACATTGTGACTTTCAGTATCATATCCATCCCCAGCTTCTCTACCAATCATAATATTGTCTCCACCAGTTGTTATACTAGCCCCAGCGTCTGCACCTATTAACACATTTTGAGAAGAAGTAGTATGTGCTGTACCAGCATTTTTACCTATAAAAACATTATTGCCACCTGAAGTAGTGGCAGTTCCAGCGTTATGTCCAATAGCAACATTGTTATCAGCAGAAGTCAAAGCATCTAAAGTAAAACTACCAATAGCTACGTTGTATTCTCCACCAGCAAGGCTACCTCCGCCTAATGCACCACTTCCGATTCCTATATTATATGATTCAGTATCGTATCCGTCACCCGCTTGTTCGCCTATCATTATATTATGTATTCCTGTTGTAATTAATAAGCCAGCATCTCTGCCAATACCTACATTACTTCCGCCTGAACTAACTGCAGATAAAGCATTATAACCAACAGCAACACAATAATCAGCACTTGTTAAAGCATCTAAAGCATAGTTACCAATAGCTATATTATACTCTCCTCCATTAACTGAACCAGACAAAGCTGATGTTCCTATTGCTAAATTGTGAGATTCAGCATCCCAGTTATCACCAGCAGAATGTCCTATAAGAGTATTATGGGTACCTGTTGTTAAAGCACTACCAGCGTGTCTACCTATTATATTATTACTATGTCCTGAAGTTAAAGCATAACCAGCAATTTTACCAATAATAACATTGGCATCGCCAGTAATAGCAGCATTAGAACCAGCATTCTCTCCAATTATCGTGTTTTCACTTCCTGTTGTTAATGCACCACCAGCGTCATAACCAATACAGACATTTTTATCACCAGTAGTCAAAGCATCTAAAGAAGCATTTCCAATGGCTATGTTATATTCTCCGCCATCTATTGCGCCACCTAATGCATTTTTACCTATTCCAATATTATTAGTTTCAGCGTCGTGACCATCACCAGCAGCAGTTCCTATAAATATATTATCCCCACCAGTCGTAAGTGCTTCTCCAGCTGCTTGACCAATTAAAATATTGTTGTCTGCGTCTGTTTGATTTGCTCCAGCATCTTCACCAATAATTACATTTGAATCTGCAGATGTTAAATCATTACCAGCAAGTTTACCAATAACTACATTATTGTTACCAACAAATGTTCCAGTACTAACAGCATTAGTTCCAATAACTACATTACCTTGAAGTGTTGTAGAAGCTCCAGCCGCACCATAACCAATTACTGTATTGTTATCTCCAGTTGTAATTGCATCTAAAGCCGTTAAACCATAAGCTGAGTTGTAAGTTGCTGTACTATCTGTTCCAGATACATCATGTGTATAAATTGACCCTGTGTCACCATAGAAAAACGGAATACCACCAAGGGTAATTCCAGTCGTGCCTTGAGCTCCAAGTGTCACAGCTCCTGATGTTGTTACAGTTGTTGCAGCTAAATTTGCTAATGCATTATGAACTTCGTCAGAACCATCTACATAAATAGCCATGTCTTTTCCCGCAGCTAATGAAGCAGTTGTCGCTCCAGTACCTGATGTTAAAGTAAGAGTAGAATCTGAATCGTTTAAAAGAAAGTAAGTTTTTTCAATATCGGGAAATGTAATAACACGAGTGCCCCCTGCGGATCCTGTAAATACAATAACTTTATTACGCCCATTTTCATCAGAATATCCAGTAGGATTTACTGTAAAATCTAATGCATGATTACCAGTTACTGCTAAAGTTGCATAACCATCGGATGCATCTTCCATTCTGTTCCAGTTGTAATTAGTTTGATCACCCCAAGCGTTTGAATTTTCGCCTGTTGTCATTAATCTCAAACCAAGATTTGACCATGTTGATGCCATATTATGTTTCCTTTAAATATTAAATATTAATTATGTTATTCTCAAAATTGCGTTAGACTCATCTGCAGTTGGAAATTGAATTGTAAATGTTCCGCCTGCTACAGAATAATCTGCACCAAAATCAATAACCATTACAGCTGGATCACCAGATGCTGAATCATTATAAATGACACAACCTCTAGTAGTAAACGTAGCACTTGTCCATGAAGAATCTGCAAAATCAGTAAGCGCAGTTGTGGTTGTACTAGTACCATTTGTTGGTGTAACATTTGTTAATGTATTACCCCCAGTAGTATATCCATTTCCATTTGCTAACTCATCCGAGTTGCCTGTTATTGTTGTATATGAAGTAGTTGCTGCGCTGTATGTACCAGTTTGTGAAGCTTGTGCTTTAATTAAAGCAACTTTCATTGTATTTCCACTTGTAGCAGTAAAGTTATGCGTAGCAGTCATGAGCTCTTTTTTAAATGTTGAGCATATTGCTGATGTAATTCCCATTATCTATTTTCCCTTGTTCTTGATAATTCGTTAAGTTCACCTTGTAGTAGTGTAGAATTTCTCATTCTTACTTGTTCCTCAGTGGCTAGTACTTGTGCTGACCTCTGATATAATTGTTGATACTTGGCTAGTTCTTGATCTGCTTTCATAAATGTAGCAGCTTCTACTAAACAAGCATATAACAGCGTATCTCCACAATAATCACCTAAATACGTATTTGCATTAGATGAAGACAACCCTGCTGGTCTTATATTATAACTAATTTCAATGGTTTTGTCAACCGATGAAGTGGGGGCAAAGATAAAATTTGTTTGCCTATCAGAAGAAGTATAAGCTGATCCATCATGAGTAAATGACCAATAATAAGGTTGGTCAGTTTGAGTAGCAGATGTCCCACCTCTCCAATATTCTTTTATAAAAGATTCATCTTTTTCATAAATCCAATCACCCTTTTGTACCTGCATCCAACGAACTACGACTAAATCCTGTGGTACAGCTACTATATTAGTATTTGCTGTTAATGTCATTGTAGTTGTTTTTTGAGCTGAAGTAAAGTCAATTTCCTTATACATTCGCTGTTCAGCTAATTCTATGCATAAATTAATAGGAGCTATACCAGATCCTGTCGCTGCAGTAAATTCTGCCGCATCGTTTTCCATCCAATCTTGGATAGCTTGTACTAAAGTTGTATATGTAAACATTATAATGCTCCTCCTTGTTGTCCATAACCATAAGCTCCTTGACCCCAAGTACCTTGAGACCATCCACTAACTACTGGAGTTACCGAACCTTGAGCTGAACCAGCCGCTATTCCAGTTGGTAATGCAGCAGCATTAACAATTACTGTACCTAAAGCAGTTGCAGTTGCTATACCTGGTGGTAATTCTGTTGCTCCAAAGAATAATCCAGATGAACCTTGAGCTGTTCCTGCAGCAATACCTGCTGGTTGATCTGCTAAGTTTTGTTCTAATGTACCTAAACTAGTACCTGCTGCAATACCTGCAACATTTTCTGCAGAACTAAATGCCAATGAGCCAAGAGACGTGCCTGCAGATTGTCCTGGAGGTACTTCAACAACATCAATAGTTCCGTCTGGCCCTGTGTGTAATGTGCCATTATAGGCAGCCATTACTCCAGAGTAACCTTGATATAATGAACCTAATCTTACTATTGTTTCATCATCAGAATTATCAGGACGAGGATTTTGTACAACATCACTTAATGTCTTTTTAAAATATTTAGATGGATCTAATTGAGGTTGTTTTGATTCCCAATCATTTTTGTGAACCATGTAACCATTCCATTCTTTTCTAAGATCTTTATGTTTAACCTTAAAACCAGAACGGTCATCAATTGCTACTGCATATTTTCCTCTAGTGTATCGTGCCATTAGTAATATACCGCTGGTTGTACAAAGAAACTTACACGTTCTCTATCTTCTTCTTTAGCTTTTTCCCAATCAGCTGCATAAACTTGTGCTAATTCATTTCGTCTGTTAATATCTACTGTACCTGGATGTTTATGAGCTAACTTTAAAGTTAATCCACTAATCATTGCAGGTAACATGCGTTTCGGAATTTGTACTTGTTGATTATAATTAATATATGGAGAAGTAACTTGACCTGCTGTATCGCCACTAGCTGCAGCTGCCCATGCTACATCTTCTGGATATTTAATCATCCATGCTTTTAATTTGTAATATGTTTGATCTGGAACAGGCCATAAATAAACTTTATGTGTGCCCACTCCTGAACTTGTGTATTGAGCATTACGCTCAACAGAAAATTGAGAAGGTTTGCCGCTTGTTGTTTTTGTTGGAATTTGTAAATAGTCTGCTAGACTAACACGTTCTATTTGAGTATCAGAATCTGGATCAGCATTAGTATCTAATATAACCGCATCCATAATATCTGAATATGTATTAGAACTAAATGTAATATAGTTTTGATCCTTAGTCATGGTATGTTCAATCAAATCAAGCGTAAATAAATTTACACCTTCATTGATCCATTCTACCATTAATAAATTCAAAGAACGTCTAGCTGTAATTAGGTCATAGCCACCCTTTGAGCTTACTCCTAATCTTTCGTAAGCTTCTTGTATTACAGTATCAATCGTTAGATTGAATGTATTAGTGCCTGATGTGGCCATGTTTTGTCCTTCCTATATTAAGGTACGAACAATCAAATAACACATTTGAGCAAAAACTGTGCCACCAATAACCCAAATAAATTTAGAAAGTTTATCTATATCTATTTGCATATGGGCCAAGTGGTTGTCTTTTATTGTATCAATTTTTTCATGTACTAACTTAAGTTCACCTTTGATCTCAATAATTGCTTCCTTATTTGTTTGTTCGCCCATATTATTCTGTATAAGTTTTAGTGCATTCCATCACAACTGTAAACATACTACCATTAACGGCTGTGCTAGGTACTACAAGATTAATATCATCTTCGTTATCATTTGCTGTTTGGTTTGCGGGAAGTCCGCCAAATTCTCTAAAGTCCCAATAGCCTGTACCAACTAATCCGAGAATAGGAATATCTCCATCATCATCTTCATAATCTAAACGAGCATATGCAGGTGAAGAGTTGTCAGTTGCAAACCATACTCTTTGTATACTTAAAGTTTTACAAGTTTTTCCATTTGGTAATGACGGCCTTGCTGATCGATCACCAAATACTGTAGTACTTCCTGAACCATCAGATTGTACTACTAGTTTAATAGTAACTCGTTTTTCATTTTCTTGTAATATAGTTGGCCCTGTTACTGTATCTGCCATATTGTTTTCCCCTTCTTAATTAAGAAATATGAGGGCCCGAAGGCCCCCATTAATTGTTATTATGATTCTTATGAATCAGTAAAAGGTGTTGCTAGTGTTCCATCACCCATCAAGAATGCTTCAACAAACCATGTTGTTGTATTCACTCCTGTAAGTCTAATGAAACCACCAGTTAACCAACCTTGTTCAACCGCACCTAAATCGATAACATCGTTAGATGATGTTGGATGAAAGTTATCAGTTTCACCAATCTGTCCTGTATCAAACAAGAAAGCTGTTCCTAAGAAACCATCAGTTCCATCAGTTGTAGCAGTTTTAATTTGTCCTGCTCCTGTGAAAGTAGTTTCTACAAGAAAAGTATAAGTAAGACCAGCTGCTGGTGTAGGTAAAGTTGCTACGATTCCTGCTGCTCTGTTAAAACCAAAAGTTGTTCCTGACATTGCTGTTGTTACAGTATATGTAGCATCAGTAATTGAAGTATAAGCTTTTAGAAGATTGGTAGCACCAGTCATTTTCATAGTACCAGTACCTGATACGTTACCACTTGAATCGATATCAAAGTTAGTTGTTACGGTACCAGTTCCAGACGCTTTGCTGATTTGTTCAAAACCACCTTCAGATCTGACTGGGCCGTTAAAAGTTGAATTTGCCATTCGTTAATCCTTCTGGGAATATAGTCCCAAGTTATTTTCTTATTGTCTCTATAACGTCTGCTTGGTCAGTCAATAAGATTTGTTAAGTCCAAGATATAATAAAAGCAAGAGGGACATTTCTGCCCCCCTTACTTAAATTAATTATACGCCTTCAGAACCGTATACGCCTCTCCAGTCAGACCAGCCGAAGCTGTATCTTTCTCTAGATTTGTATCTTACGTTTCCAGTTTCAAAGTCGCCTTCCATATTAGTAGCAATAGATGCTCTGTTGAACATCTTTGTACCATTAGGAACGTCAGTTCTAATGAACCAAGCATCATCATCTGTAAATCTATGATTCACATAATATCCGCCTGGTAGCATTCCAGTTGATTTAACTGCATTCACATCATTGTCTGATGATCCTGGTCTATATGGAGATGCTAATAGTCTTTCCGCTACAAAAACCAATTGTCTTGGCACATGTAGTGTACGACCTTGAGCTGCGATTGGAACACCTTTATCGTCAGTTAAACCAGCGATATCAATCAAACCAGTTTCCAAAGATGTTTCTGACAAGTCAGCATAAGAAGATGGTCTGTTAGATCCATTAGTTCCAGAAGCTTGCGGGTGCGAGCTTGAGATTAATGGTTGACCATCGCCGCCTGTGTAGTCTGTATCAAATGCGTTATTATATACATTTGAAGCTTTAGTTTGTTTAGCAGAAGCCATTGAACGTGCTAATGCTTTTGTTAATCGAGTAGATAACTTGTCATACAAATTGTCTTCCATAGCTTCCTCAGTAATTGAGAATGCCATAGCGACAGTTTCATTAGTATAACGAGAAACATACCCTTCACCAGTATTACCGTAGTTTACTGCTTGGCCTTCAAATTTAGTTGAAGCTTCTCCGAATCCTGGGAAAAGAACTTCTTCTTCAAAGGCTCTATTTGATGATTCCTCATCGAACAGTACCGCATGTTCATTTTCGTAACGAGCATACTCAGTTCCGAAAATTGCATTCAAGCCAGGTACTAATTCTTTAAGGATTTGACCTCTAGTAATTGCCATTTTTTATATCCTCCTAGATATTATATACCTGTAACGCCAGTAGCGCCATTTAGGTGTTGGTGTGAGTTAATTTTAACAAGTATGTCCATAACAGTACCAGTTGCAGTATAACTTCCATCAGTTTCTGCACTACCATAAACTGATAGTGGGAAAGTGTTAGTAGTTGCTACTGTAGAAGCATCAGCTACCATTCCTGATTTATGTGTATAAGCATTACCACTTGGAGAAGCTACGATTTGTACTAGCTTTCCAGTTGAATTTGCTGCCGTTAAGCCTGTTCCTGCTTGATCCGATTGAATTTTAAAAATTGTAAACGGATCGTCATAAACATATGCCTTGTATTGTGCGCTCGCCACAGTACCATTTGCGATACTACGAACGAACTTTACATCACCTGTGGAATTATCCGCGTATTCAGCTCCCCAGAAGACTCCGACAACCGCACCTGGAGATGCAGCGCCAATGTCTGTTACAAGAAGTCCTGAACTGTAAGTAACCAAGTCGCCTTCGAAATAAGCACTTGGAGCAGTTGCAGCAATTCTGTAACCATTCATGTCTGTGTAGTTGTTTACTCGATTCTGTCCGCCAGCTGCGTGATGCATTGGTGATAGACCGTATCCAGCCATATAATTTCCTCCTTTAGAAAATTAAATTGTTTATTATTAAAAGAAAACTAGATAACTAGATATGTCTAATTATTTAGTCTTCAAATTTAGTTTCTCTTGCACCACCAGAGCTAACTGTAGTTGATGACTCGTCTACGCTTCGCATGTCACCTTGTCCTGCCTGTTTGAATTCATTAGAATAAGCTTGTCCCATTACTCGATTTTGTTCTTTGTAATAGGTAGCTCTTTGATCTACGATTTCTTGTGGGACTTTCATTAATATTAAATCCCCAGAGCGGACTGTACCTGCGTGTTTACCTGTATCCAAAATATCAGGAACTTCTCCGTCCCCTAGTTCTTCTGGTCTAACAAGTTCGTATCCTTGTCGGATTCTACTGTTAACATTTGCATCATCAGGTTGATTTAACAATTCATGTCTAACCCACCTATAATGCATTCCTTCAGGAGCTTCTTGAGTTTGTAGCTTCTGAGGAGGTGTCCAAGTTTTTTTACGAGTTGTCGATGCCCGTGTTTTTCGACTGCTTTGAGTTGCTTTTGTCATATTATCCTCCCGCCTTTAACTGGCGTTGTTTTTGGCGTGCATATTCTTTTAGGTCTACTCCAAGTCTATTAGCCATCTCAACTTCCGTTTTACTTAGCTTAATCTTGGAACTACCAGGGTTTGCACGTGATCCCCCTACGACTGTCGGAACCTTATTAACATTCTTCTGCTTAAATCGTTCAGGAAATTCTGTACGTATTCTAGCATCAAGTTCATTATAATATTCATTGGAATCATTAGATGGAATAATACCATCGTCAGTTAACTCTTTATGAATAACTAATGCTGCTTGAGTCATAATTCTATCAGAAGTATCATTGCCCCCAAACCATCTATTTCTCTTTTGCCATTCAACAGCCTTTCTATCAGGTGTTGGCGCATAAGGATTTATAGGATTTGTGGACTTAGGTTTTTCTTTAGAATTATTTGAAGATTGTTCTTTTGGTTTTTCTATTTGAGACTCAGCCGTAACTTTATATTGTTGAGCCACTAATGTTTCAGCCTTCACTGAAGCTAACTCATCTTGTGCTTTTATCTCATCATCAATGTTACCGTTTTCTTTAGCAATCTTCAAAGCAGATAGGGCTTGTTTTTCTTGGCTACTTAATTTATCAATATAATTATTGATTGCACTTAACTCATTGCTTCTATTTTTAGCATCAAGTTCTTGCGCTTGAGATAACCAACCAGCTTTATCTTGCTCTGCAGCTCGTAACTTTTCTTCAAGTTCCTTCTTTTGTGCAACAAGGCGCTTTATCCGTTTTTCAGCACGCTTGCCGAATACTTTCTTTGAATCCTCAGTATCATCTTCTTCAATTTCTGATTCAGATTCAGTTTCAATTGACTCTTCCGATTCAAGTTCCGCTGATTCTTTTTCTTCTTCTTCAGTAGAATCTACTTCCGTGACTGGAGCAGTTGTATCCTTCTGCTCTTCAGGAGTATCTCCTTCATTTTCAGATAAGTCTATTTCTATTTCTTCAGTAGATTCGACTTCATCTTTTATTCCTTCGTCTATCATATCAGACCTCCATTGGGTGCGACCCACGTTTAACGCTGTTAAGCCATTATGGCTTTGTTACAATTGTACAGTATATTTAACAACAATACAAGTGTATTTCTTACTTTAATGATATTTTTTCAGGCTTTTGCACTATTGCAATAACTTCATCGTCATTGATAATAGTATAATCTTCATTATCATACTTAAATTTACTACCAACATATTTTCCAGTAAGCACCCAGTCACCTACTTTACACCAGTTTTTTCCTTTTTCTTCGTAACATTCAGGCCCCATAGATACTACTTTAGATATATTTGTGGCATGTTTCTGCCATTCTTTAGTAGTATCAGCAAGTATAATACCTCCTGTTGTTTTTTCTTGTATTTCCCTAGGCTTTAATAATATTCTAAAACCTGCGGGAATTGGTAAATTTTCATCATATTGCATGATCATTCTCCTTCTCCTGTTTTAAATAATTTAATATACTCATCATGAAACCTTGATTTCATATCTGCTAAAGTTTGACCAACTCCAACCAAATATTTATAAGTAGGAAAATCATCTGCTGCGCCGCCTATAATTTGTTCCTTATTAGTTTCTATTGCATCATTAAGTATTTTATCTATTTTTTCTTTATATGAATTTACATCTGACATTGTGTTTCTCCTGTAAGAGGGGGCACGATTGTTATTATTTAATTTTAATTGTTTTAGGTTTCTTTTCCTCTGGTACTATTTTCTCTAATTCAATAGATAGCATACCATTAGTAAATTCTGCTCCATTAACAATTACATCTTCAGCAAGACAAAAAGATCTTGTAAAGGCTCTTTGTGAGATACCTTTATGCATTATATCTTTTTCTTCTTGATCTTGTTTTTTGGATTTTATTTTAAGTGTATTATCAGCATAGCTTATATCAATACTCTTTTTATCAAAGCCAGCTAATGCTACTTCAATTGAATATTTAAAATCATCTATCTTTCTGATATTGTATGGTGGATAACTCGGTGCATCCATTTGTATGGTTGTGAGTCTGTCCATCAGGGAATCAAAGCCAACTGTAAATGGTCTATATGGTTCCCAGTCTATTAGTGATCTAATCATAATTTCCTCCTTTTAAGCAAAATTAAATCTAACCCCTTTCGGCGGCTATAGCTTAATTATATAGAAATTATTCAGAATTGTCAAGTGGAGTATTGATGTCTATATCTGAAGGTTTAGGTTGAATATCTTTACATTTCTCTCGAACGGTTGCAAACTCTGGGCCTAATTCTAAATTTTTATAACGACCACATAACTTAAGAAGTTCTAATTCTTGTTTAAGTTTCATATTGTCTTTCATTGTTCTTTTGAATGTATCATTACAAGTAGAGCCTAATTCCCACCTCAATCTTAAACCCACTCTGTATTCGTCTCTTTCTCCTTGTGGATATATGAAAGTATTTAAGCTATCATTAGTTGTATAGTAGCTTCCGCTTTCAGAATTACTTAAGCTATAATCTACATAAGGTTCAATACTTCCCCTACTACAATGAGTAGGATAATCATTTAAATATTCATTAGCAGCTTTTGCTGTTGTAGAACTAGACCAGATATAGCCTAAAGCCAAAGCTAGTAGAATTAAATAAAATTTAATTTCTTTCATTACCAGCCTCCGTTTAATTGTCTAGTAAGTTCCTTAATGTCATATGTGTTTTGCCTAATGGTGTCTTCGATTTTATAACCATTTTCTCTAGCAGCTTGTATGTATGCAGTACCTTCGGCAAGTTCGGTAGCTATTCTAGTCATCTCTCTAGTAAAGTCTTCTTTGGTTCGAGTCATCTCGTTATCCCAATAGCTGAGATCTTTTCTTATCATCTCAATCTCACGAGCTGCACTTTCTATAGCATTTGTCATTTGGTTAAAAGTTGTAATAGCATAATACATAGAAGATAGTAATGCTGCTACTACAGGTATATAAATAAAATACCTTTTGATATCATCTAAATTCATTGTAATTCTCCAAGATTTTTAAGTATTATAATGTTATTGAATTACTTTGTCAACTAATGCTAATGGTTTTGTATACTTGTTTTAATAAATTCAGTAAGATAAGAATCATCAGTCTCTGTATGTTCTCTTTTATCTTCTATGGTATAAACAGTTTGATCAATTTTATATCCTGGATTTATTTTTAATCGATCTCCAATAAAAGCATCATCTTCCCAGACTATTCTATTGTTAGGATATGCAAAGAAATTTCCTTCATCCATTTTAAACATATGAGCACATTTATGTTCTGGATCTTCTGAATAATCGGTATCTAACATTGCAGCATTTTCATGTCCCCAGTCGATAGTAAACATATATGTTCCTCTTAATAATTCTCTTTCAACTGTTAATAAATCAGCTCTCATAAATTTTAATCGTTCTCGAACTTGTACATCTGGGTAATGTGAAAAACAATCCCAATACATGTGTTCATGAATTGGTCTAACGGGTGCGTCTTCTTTCCAACAAAACGCAGTTATAGGTCTTCTAGTCCAGTTAACTCCATTATCTAGAATAGCTTCAAATAAAACAGCTCTTCTTCGCATACTAGTTATAGAATGAACTTCACACTCTGTAAATTCTCCGTGCCCCTTTTCATGATTATACATGTATTCATTTCTTATTTGGGCACCAAATGGTGGGATATTATGGTTTAAATAGGCCATGTAATTTTATTTATTTCTTTTTAAACTACTGCTTATTTTCTTCTTCTTTTTTTTCTTCTTTTTCTTGCCATATTTTTTCTCCCATTCTTTAGCAAGTTTGGGTTCATTGGCATGTAAATATTTTCTTTGCTTCTCAGATTTAAAAGGCATTTTTTTTATTCCTTGTTTTACTGTTTGTTCTGTTTGTGCTCTAGTTATAACCATAGTTATATCCTGAAGATGATTGATTATTTTCTAATTGTCTAAATAAATTTTCATGTTGTTCCATAATTTCTTCATCCATATTTATCATATTATCCATTTGAGTTTGAAGTTTTTCAACATGTCTTTCTAATTTATCAACCTTATCATCTAAGACAGCTTGTGTTGTAGATAGTGTAAAAGTTTTTGCAAGACTCCAACCACCTAACATAATTAAAATTCCAATTAACATACTAATAATTTTTTCGTTCATTTAATAATCTTTTAATTTTTGATCAATTATTTTTTTTGTATCTTCTAAATATTTTTTTTTATTATTAATAACTTGAGATTTATATTTAGGCCTTCTCAATGCTTTAGCTACTGGATTATCTTTTAATGTTTTTATCATTAATTTCCAGTAGGATTCTCCGTTAAGATCTTAATGATTCTCTTTCTCCCCATGTCTATCTCAACCTCAGCCTCCACTTGCACACACTGCATGAATATTCCCTCTTGATCGGGGCCAATGTTTTGCATAGCTACACGTTTGGTTTTAAGACAATCAGCCATTCCCTCAGTTGGCACTGTCTCAATTATCGAACCGTTAGTTATAAGTAGTACTGCGAATAGTGTTTCAATCATTAGTGTGATAACCCATTCGCTCTAATTTTATCAAGTAGCATTTCAACATCTATCATACGTTCTTCAATGAATTGTATTTGCATATTTAATTTTGAAATTTCAGGAATCTCTGCGTTAACATGTGTACGAAGTTCTTCTTGTGTTTTTGACAGCCATTCCACGAGCATGTAGAGCTCGTTTACTTGTGGACTGACCATGGTGCCTTTGGGGACACCCTCAATAAAATCATTAGCAGCTTCCATGTCTTGTGCCATTAGCTGTTGATTTGTTTCGATTTTGTTAAGTCTTTCAATTACGCCGAAGTAGCTCATAGTTCCTATGGCAACGGCTGCGAGAATTGCCAAAAGGTTCTTGGCAGGCATACTGATATTTGTGGCTTCCGATAATTTCATTACTTTTAAATATCTCCAGTAACTTTAACCATACTAGCTCCAGTTTTAGCAGCTACATCCATAGCTTTCTCTACTAGTTCTTGTTTCCTATCTTCTTCTTTATTTGTATGATCAGAAATAGTTTTAGCAGTTTCAAGATATCTATCATATTTTTCTAATTCCATTTCTTTATCATCATTTATAGCATTAACTACTACTTGTGCTTCTCTTATTTTTCTATCTTCATCAGCATTTTCATCTTTGATAATAGTTTGAGCTTCTTGTAGTGCCATTTTATCTTGATGTATTTTTATATCATTCATCATTTTTTGTGCACGTAATGCTAAATCTTTTTCTTGCAATTCAATTTGAGGATCTTTCTTTTCACCAGCCATAATTTTAGCTTTCTCTTCATCAAGTTGTAATACTTTATCTGAAGCATTAGCAGCAGCCATAGCAATTCTATTTTCTAATTCAGGTGGAAGCTGTGGTGGGTTTGGTGGTTTAGGTTGTCCTGGTTGAGGCTGTGGTGGATTGGACATAATTATTTGTTGCAATTGTGGATCACCAACCATTTGTGCCATTTCTTGTCTATACTTCATAGATAAATGTTCTTGTATATGTGCCATTAAAATTTGTTGCATTTGTCTATTTTCTGCATATGCAGGATTTTGTAACATGGTTCCATGTACAATTATATGAGCATCATGATTTTGTTCAATGCTAGCTTTTAAAGGTGCCCCTTTCATAGCTGCCATATTTTCAGTAATCGGATCACCAGTAAATGGTGGACGTGATTGAGCTAAATATCTTTTAGGATCTTCAACTCCCATTGCTTGGAATAACTCTTGACTAATTAATGCCATATTATATTGTTGAGGATTTTGTTGTGCAATAGACATTATTGCATTTATCTTAGCAATCCTATGTGCTTCAGTAGGCATATTAGGATCTGATACAGGAATAACATCAATATTTTTTAAATTAAAATCTTGACTAAATACTTGTTGAGCGCCGCCTGATACTTGATAAGGATAAACAGATGGTAAATATTCTTGGTCTAATCTTGCTAATATTCTTAAATCTTTTGTTTGTGATTCGTGCATTCTTTTATGAACTGCTGCAAATAGTTTACTAGATTGTTCTAGTAGTGCCATAGTTGTACCAACTGGCCCGTAGTTACTTCCTGATTCAACTACATTATCTGTAGCATCAGCAAATTCTCGTGCGGCATTAGTTACATATTGCATTAGATTCATTAATGTACTTGATGGTTCTTTAAACGGTAAAGGCTGTAAAGACTTTCCAAGATCACCAGCTGGACTATTTACTTCACGCCATTCACCAGGAGCAATAGGCTCATCGGGTGCTAAGACACGTAATCCGTGTGCTTTAAAGCCACCTGGTAAGTTAGCAAATGTTCCAGCATCTATAAGCTGGCGCATTGAAGAAGTGGCAGTCTTTGTTAGACCACCTATCAAATGTAAATAACCATAACCATAAAAACCTAAACCAGGTATCATAGTGTAATGTGTAAAATATAATTTTTTCTTTTTAAATGGATCGTCTATATCCCAGTTTCTTCTAATAGATAAAACTTTTTGATCCGCTGTCATGTAAACAATATAAGGAAGTTTAACTCCATCAGGATCTTCAAATCCTGGAATATCTGCATCAACATGCATTTCTAAAATTTCTACTCGATCTGTGTTAGATGGTTTACTTAAACCAACAACTTCATTTTCTGCATCTTGTGCAGCTGAGTCGGAAACATTAGTGTCTTCAATATAATCAACTTCTGCAAATAATCCTGCAAGTTGTAATTTTCTAATTTGATTTTGTGATAAAGTATAACGATGTGTATAGCGTTCTGCTGTTTCTAAGTTAGAAGCATAATAATCTATATAAAAATCTTGAGCTTTAATATATTCAGTACGAGGTCTATTTAAAGGTGCATCCCAATATGTTTTTTTAAATGAAGAACCATATAATGCTACATGAAATAACAAACGATCTAATTCAGGCCCATACTCTGGCATTTGAGTTTGAGTTTGCCAATTCATAAAATCTCTAACACGATTAGCTTGTGCTAATTTTTGTTCTGTTTGTACTCCCATAATACGAGTACGTACAGGCCCTTCGGTTGGAAATAATTCTTTAAATGCTTTAGCTTGAAATTTTACAACTGATTGTGCAAGGATAGGATGTGTTGAACCACATGCTCCAGGAAAAGGTTGATTACCTTCATCATAAGATAATCCTAATAAATTTACACCATCTTCTGCAATATCATCATAGTCTCCTCTGGATTCTTTATCAATTTGATAGCCTGCATACAAGTCATTTGCAACTTCAGAAATATCTTGTTCTTCCATCAACTCAACTAAATTAGCATCATGATCTGATGACATTTGCATAGGTTCATCCATTAAACCCATAGCTTCTGCTTCAGCTAATACTTGATCGTCTTGTAGTGTTATTTCTGCATTACCTGCTTCATCTAATTTTATATCTTCATCAGTTGGTATTGTGATTGAAGGTGTCTCCAAATCTGGAGTAATAACTTTTTCAATAGCCATATCTTTCCTTATTGTCTCCTATTAATAGTACGATCTTTTTTCTCTATTATAAATACTTTCTGTGGCTTTGTCAAGCCAAGTATCATCCCCATGAGTAATGTATCCACCATTACGAACCCATAATAAAGCTTGAGTTAGAGTATCTATATAGTCATCATGTGCCCCTGCGGGAAAAGTACGAGCTTCTTCCATAACTTCTCGTGCCCATTCTTTCTTAAAGGGGGCATAGATTCTGCCGTTATGAAATAATGAAGTGATAGCATATGCTCTAGCCACTTTATCTCGATCAGGTTGGTAGTCAACTATAGGAATACCAGTCATACGCAAGTCTTGTATTAAAGATTGACCTGATGCTTTCTTCTCGATTAGAATAGTATCTGGATTATGATCATTAAATTTTTCAACTACCTTTTCTCTTAAGGTAGGAAAGTCCCATCGTCCTCTTTCAGCTCCTAATAGTACTAAATTAGGCATATCTAAACCTGAATTAAAGATACCCCATGTAGTTACTGCAGAATAATCTGCGGTAGTACGTGTAGAAAACGCAGTATCCCACGATTGTATAATATATTCGCACTCTGGTGGGGTAGTATTGTTCCAATCTTGCCACCATTTCTCTTTAATGATACCCCCTTCTTCACTTGTAGGAGCTTGATTGTACAATGCATCAAATTTAAATGCAGGTGTGTTGTTTTTAGTACGAATAAGCTCTTCAGTAGTCCAACAAAACCCTTCAACTCGATCAGATGCAGGCCAAAAAGACTGTCCTAGCTCTAATTTTGGGTATTCTTCAGTTAAATACCCCTGTTTTATTAGATCTTCCCTAGCTTTCTTTAATTTAGCAGTAGATTCTGTAGTATTTAGGGCAGGAATCCTGACAACAGACCACTTATCTGCCATAACTCCACTATCTTCGGCGCTTAAAAGATGACCTGCTAAGTCATTTTCATGCCATCTAGTCATAACTAGTACAATTTTACCACCAGGCATAAGCCTTGTACGTAATCCTGAAGCGTACCAGTTATTCAAATGTTCTCTTCGAGTCTTTGAATAAGCATCTTGCTCAGATATAGGGTCATCAATGATTGCTAAGTGAGCACCAAAACCAGCGATACCTGATCCAGAACCTGCTGCGAGAAATGAGCCAGCTTGATTCTTGTTATGTTCTAGTGCCCAACTATTTGCCGAGCGATTATCTTTACGAATATTTATTTTAGGGAATATAGTTTGATAAGCAGGAGAATTAATTATATCTCTAATTGATCTACCAAATCTAGTTGCTAAATCATCACTATGTGATACAGCAATCTCTTGCCAATATGGGTTACGCCCTAAAGCCCATGCAGGAAAGTATGTAGAAGTAATTAAAGATTTAGAAGAACGTGGTGAAATAAATACCATAAGACGATCTATTTCATTTTTTTCTAATTTCATCAATTCATCACAGAGTAATCTATGATGTGGGCCTACACTAAAGCTTGGATTCATTAACATAATAAATGCAAGCAAGTCATCACGTGCTGTTATTACAGCTAAACGAGTGGCCGCATCTCTATCCTCTTTGGACAATATATGCATGGTGCCCCCATAAAGCTAAATACTTCCACAAATCCTCTATCGGTTTTGATGGATCGTATAAATCCAAATCTGGTTGTAGTAATTTACCTTTCATAATCTCTCCTTTTTTTAACAGGCTTTCCTGTCTTGGGGTCACAGCCCAAGGTTTTCCAAAACTCATCAAGAGGATTGGGTTCTTTATTTTTAGGGGGAGGGGGTTTTTGTTTTTTCAAATAAAATTAATTATTAATCGCCAGAGTAATTAGCACCAGATCTTTTTACACTTGTTGCTTTGTGTATTTGTGAACCTGGTCTACCTTTTGGCCCAGATTTTTGTCTTGTTTTTTTAATATCATATCCCATTTTTTTTATAGCCCAAGGTACAGTTGTTGGCACATTGCCTTCTTTATATGCCTTTTTAAAACTCTTTACGACCCCTTTTGCTCCTTTGACAAACTTTGTATCTTTGGGTGTATTTATTTGTCTTTTTCTTTTTAATTTGCGTACCTCTACTGGTATAGGCTCTTTTCCTTTTCGCACTTTACTTGCTGCTGAGTCTACCATATTTTTACTCCTATTAATATAATGGCAACAATTACAACAATATCAAATACTGTTTGTAATTTCCATTTTTGTCTATTTTTTAAAAATTGTTTTTTCTTCATTATTCTTTATAATCACCTGAACCAGAATAACCAGCACCAGATTTTTTTAGTAAATCAACAAGCTTCTTTGCTCCGCCAGCGATTCCACCTGCGGGTATAATCTTATTTAAAAAATAGTCTTTTGGATCTCCTCTTCTTCTTTCCATCCAATTAGACGGCGGTTTTGTTTTAGGTCGATTAGGAGTAGATTTCCATTTAGATTTATTTTTTAATTCTTCTTGTTTCCTTTTACTAGCGGATTCTCTTTGAACATCGCCTGGATTTTTTTTCGGTCTTCCAATTTTAGATCCGTATGTGCCTTTACCTTCTGGCATAATTATATCCCTATCTTCTTTTGTTGTTGAGTTTTGCCGTCTTGTTCCTTTGGCATATGTGATCTACTTTCACCAATTTTAGAACTAGGGTCTTTATGTGGGCTCTTTGATTTTTTCTTTTTTGGTTCGTCTACTACTACTAGTGGCATAGTTTTCTCCTTTAAATATTAATTATTTATAAGACATTCGCATATATGCATCTTTGGGCAACTTCTTATTTTTTTCTCTTAAAGTTTTCATCAAAGACTTATTGCCATACATTGCTTTTGCTTCTTTTTTAGATTCTGTTAAAACATTTACTCCAGGAACTTTGAAAAGTTTCTGTCCTGCTTCACCTCTAAATGGTGAACTAATTGTTCTTTTTTTGTTTTGTTTTGGGCCTGGTGTTGCCATAATATTATTTTCCTTTTACTAATTTTAATTTAGGCGCTGCTATTTTTTTTAAACGCTCAACATCACGTAAGATATCCTCGTCACTGTTTCCAGTAGCAAATGCATTTGTAATTTCCGTGATGTTCTTATCTGTCCATAAAGCCTGGTGTTTACCAAGGAGCTCAAGGGAACGGATGGCAGCATTATAATCGCCTTCTTGTTCTGTTCTTTCAGCAATACGTATAAGTCTGCGCAGAATATCATCCGCCTCAATTTTCGTACGCTTCATTGAGTCGGCTTTAAGTTCAGAAATTCGGGCCGCTATGCCTGCATGCCTCAAAAAAGTATAAGCATTCTTTTTTGCATGTTGAGGTAGATAGCCTGCACGAACTGCCGCTTGTACAGCATTGAGATCTTTAATGAATTCTTGACAGAAAAGTTCTTGTTTGCCAGTTAGCGGTTTATTAGTATCTGATTTCTTATCAGCCATATGTTAATTATACAATATTAAAGGTTGCAATGCAAGTGTTGTTGCTTTATAATATGATTGTATCACGCAATGTGATACGTCTCCTGTACGGGGGAGGATTATACAAGCACGATCACACACTCACACTCTCTCACAGTGCTTCCTCCCCCACTAGAAAGGGGGCACGCCCATCATTTTTAAAAAAAAGTTCAAATTTTGCTAAAATTTTTTGAGGTGGTATAGTATAGAGAGTACCAGCCTGAATTTTTGGGGTGGGGGGTTGCCGATCATACCCCTCCCCCGCAGAAAAACAGCCAGGGAATAGGTCAGTAGTTCTTACCTATATGCCCACTAGGTCACCCACCCCAAACCACCCCCACCAGAAGCCCTATGACTACTGAGATTATATGCTAGTATGTGCTAGTATGTGAGGGCATCTCCCCCCTCGCAACCCCTTGAAAACCTTATGGAACAAAGGGTGAACGAATTAAGGCAAAGCCTTGTAATATTTTGTAATATTTCTTGATTGGACATTTTTTTCGAATGAGCCTATACTCCACCCATATCCAAGCGATACCTAGTTGAGAATGATTCTCAATTAGAATTTTGAGAGAGGGTCAAACTATGACAATGAGATCAAGCCGAGTATGGAACACAGTCCAAGTGTTCAAAGATGCAGGAGATATCAAAGGGCTTCCAAACCATTTTGATGAAGAATCTGGTGAGTGGATCAAGCTACCAACAGACAAAGCTAAAAGCCATTGGAGAAGCCAAAAAGATATGTACAAGGGCTGGGAATATGCCACCAACTATCAACGGGGGTTAATCAAAGCCTACGAAAAAGCGAGGGGCAAAAATCGTAAAATGTTAGCAACCGAGCTGAAAAAATATGGAATGGAGATTTAATATGGAAAATATGAAAATGCTTCAGCTTCTTATTACTGATGAATTCGATAGTTATGATTGCGATGAATTGCTATCTGATACTAACTACAACAATTCGCACTTAACCAACCAAGATGAAAGCGAGGACTAATGCAAAGCATAAGAGATCAACTTATTGAACAAGCAATTTCTAACTGTTCAAGGCTATCAAGAAATATTATCAGACCCATTGCTCAAAATATGAGTACGTCTGATATGAAAAAATATGTTCCAATATCTCAGCGAGATAATGAAAATCCGCTGGATAATTTCTGGAATGAATTGGGGGTAAAATAATATGATTAAACATTTTGAAACTTTAAGAAATTTACACTGGAACAGGCAACTATTAATCAAAGACCTAGATGAAGAAATTTTAAAAGATCATGGCTCATTATGGATCAAGTTTTTTGAAACAAATTTTGCTACTCCAGAATTTCTAAGCAATCAATTAAAGGAATTTGTAGCTGATTTAATCAAAGACCCAAATGTAAAAATCAAAGCTAATAAATTAAATAAATGGGAGTTTGTCTATGATTTCACACCAAATTAAAAATGTTCTTGACAATCTTGAAAAAATGATTATAAGAATTTACGAGAGTGATTACACATTACCCATAATTATTTTAACAATATTTATTATTGATTATTTCTCATCAATAATAACAATTATTTTTTAACAAAAAAAGGAAGGAAAAAAACTATGTTCGATCTTAACTA
>Ga0208919_1000104_pt1 | contig 58208 bp, 96 predicted proteins | sample 4_EtaG_FD_184076 | JGI IMG/M metagenome (GOLD analysis project Ga0208919, IMG submission 184076) | Marine viral communities from the Subarctic Pacific Ocean - 4_ETSP_OMZ_AT15127 metaG (SPAdes) (version 3) | ecosystem: Environmental > Aquatic > Marine > Oceanic | place: Pacific Ocean | collected... | reverse complement strand
CGTTTTAGAGTTATTTTCTAGTTTAGAAATGTTCTCAATATCAATATCATATTTAGACCAATCAAACCTAGTATTATCACTATGGTTATAATATTTCATTAATTTGAATAACTCATCACAACGCCCCTTATACCAATCTTGTTTTTTGTGTGATTTTTTCATTCTAATTAATTCTAACAACACATCTGCATTATTCCCTTTTAACTTAAAATGTGGTCTACATTTAGTAAGTAACTTTGAAATATCTTCTTGAGAATAGAAGTTTAATCTATTTACAGGTCTTGTGTCTTGCGGTGATTTCTGGTCAAGATGCAGCCTACCGCAGCCGAGCGACTTTTGCATACCAATCATAAATGCCTTTCCTCTAGTACCTGTAGCAACTAAGCCAACTCTAGGATTATTATTTTTATCCATAGTAATATATCCATCTGAATCAATAAATGCTGCGGTATATGCCCAAATATTCTTTTTAATATCATCATTAATCTTATAATGTGAACCATCTATATTAATAATGTCTTGGTCTTTTGCCATTTTAGCAATAATATGGGGAGTAGACTTCTTATGTAAATTATATGGTAAAGTTTCATGTATTTGTCTAGAAGAAATGCCCGGTGTATCACATACTATTTTTAATATTTGTTTTTTTAAGTCTTCTTTAGTAGAATACGGCTTATTTCTTTTTTTAACTATAGAATTAAACTCCTTTTTAATTTTAGTAATATTCTTTGTTAAAACAACACGTTCCTTACTATGTGCCTTTTTCTTACTATTTAAGTCAAACTCCCATATTTTACATAGTTTATCAATTAAGTCTCTTCTAGTATCTTCATCAGTTATTGAATTTAACTTCCTAAGAGAAGTTTCATCATAACCTATTTTCTTAAGTGGCACTTTATATTTTCTTATCCAATAAATATTATCAATGCATTTATCTAAATAATCTGTATATGCATAAATAACATTTTCTATGGATTTAGTCATGGTTTCTCTATCTTCTCCTTTTAACTTACGTCTATATTGACGCATTTGTTTTATCATGCTTGGAACATCATGTCCTTGTATTTCATACTTATTAGGATAAGTATTTATTGCCTTTTTAGCATCAGTTAAATTGGTTTTATATTCTATTGAAATTAGTTTAGCAACTTCAGTATCATCTCTTATAGGCAACGAATCAATAAATGCTTTCTGTGCAGTTAAGTTAAGTCTGTTTATTGCCTCATTCTTTTCTTGCTCTAATCTATTTGCTTCTTCAATTTTAGGAACATTATCTCTTGCTTCTTGGGCCTGTTCTTCTTCAATTTGAGCAACCCTTTCAGCATCTTGTACCTTAGTATTATTTAATGTCATATATCATCACCTGTATTAAAAATTTAACCCCAAAATACCCTGTGGAATGCCCATAGGAGCCGTTTCAGGGCCGTCAAATATGCCGAGGTCGTCAATCAACATAAAGGTGTCTGATGGCCCCTGTGTAGCCGCATTTGCTAATGCAAGGCCCATTACTAAGTCATCGTGCGCTCCCACTCCTTCAAATTTCCCAGAATCCGTAATTGAAAACATTGATAATTCTTCAATTATGGCATTAGTAGTTGTTCTGCTGTTATTATCCCCATAAGGAAGCACCATCTTATTGTTTTCAAAGTTCATTTGAAGATTTAAAATGATTTCTTGTTTCTTTCTTCTAGTTGTGTCAAAGTCCATTACATTCAAATCAGAAATGTTTCTAAGTTCTTGTGTAAATGCTTTAGCAAAGGTATTAGTTTCATAAAGAATGGCTTCAGGTTCAAAAAGCTTACCAATTATTCTTAATTTATCAATATTCTCTCTAAATTGAACATTTTTGGCTCTATCTACATGGACTATGGTTTTATTCTTATTTTCATCTACTTCTAATACTATAATTACATTATAGTCACCATCAGTAGATATAGCCGGGTCTACCCCAATATAGTATTTATATCCTTTATCCTTCCTATGTCCCAGTTTAAGTATAAAATCCCTATTCTTAGATTTTTCCAAATGTTCTGTAGCAAACAAAGCGGTTCCTGTTGAAATGGGAACACACAAATATTCTCTTGTGAATTTCAAAGAGCCAATTTCTGCTTTTCTTTGCTCAAGTGCGCCCAAGTCCCATCTTTCAGGCCATAGAGGAATATTCATTGAATTAAGACAAGGATATTCTCGTACTGTATATGCATCGTTTTCTTTCAATTGAGAGAAAATATCAGTATATGTAAAGGGAGTGCCAATCATCCTTAAATTTGCAGTATGATGGAGAGTTGGAATCATGTCACCGAAGAACCAATCAGTAACTCTTTGAATACCAACCAAACTAAATTCTTTTAAGGGGTCGTCAATAATAATTTCTTGAGGGTGAAGCCCACGAATCTGAGAACCTACTGACCTTTCAAGAACAGAATTACCATTAGTCAATGTAATGTTTCCAATAGCCCACCCCTTTGACGGTTTAAATTTCTTTAACTGTGGAATATTAAACATTCTGTCTATCTCTCTCATGTGAACTAAAGTCTGTTTTTGGTTAGAAGAAATGTAAAGCATTTGGAAAGGAGGTTCTTGGAACACTAAATTCCAAACTACCCAAGAATGCATGAATACTGATTTTCCATGGTCTCTAGCACATATAATGACAGTTCTATCTGTATTTTGCATGGTATCTAACCATTCTTCCATATATTCAGGGTACATCATTCCACACACATTTTTAAAGAAATATGGAAAAGATTGTTTAGATAACTCCATATCCATATTATGTGCAAAATTCATTTCTTCTAATTCCATAGTATCACCTATACATTGCTTTAACTCTATAAATTATTTCTTCTGAAACCCCATATTTCTTAGATAAATCTTTATGTGAATTAAAATCATTAACTATGTTTTCTATTTCAATAGGCATTAATTCTACACTATAGGATTTATTTATTATGTCTATTGTATTATTAATATCATTAAAATCAGAAACATCACCAAAAGCAAAATAAGTAGGTCTGCCTGCAATTTTTCTAATAGTATCATGAGCATATAATATATCAAGTTCTATATCAGATTTTGTTACTTTAGTCATACCAAGGTATTCTAACATTAATTTTCTCTTTTTTGACCCGTGTGCTGTATTTTCCATATCAGCCGCAGTAAATTGCTCGCCTTTTGTTTCTATCAGTTTATTTAATGCCTTCATTGGATATTCTTCATTGTTATCATCAAATTCTGATGCTAATTCTGAAATTAATTTTCCCCCATATTTAGGGAATTTCATATCAGTAATATCATTGCCATTTTTCCTAGCCATTAAATCAATTAGATATGCAAAATAAATTTTATTTTCCTCAGTTAAAGTTCTACCTGTGCCTCTTAATGTACTAATGTCTTCAAGTGCATCATAAGCGTTATTAGCCGCAATAATTAATTGATTTATGTTATTTCCATTATATTCTTTAAGAGCAGAAACCCATTTAATAATATCTTCCATTTGTGAAACAGAAACTATTTTTATGCCGTCTCTATTCCACTTTTGGGCCATTACGCTCGCAGCCTTCCAACCCTGCTTTTTAGGCTTTTTCCAATGAACCTCTAATGTTAGTTTTAACTGACTTACCTCAAAATCAGAAAATAGTTCGTCTTGTTCATTTCTATGGAATGGATAATATTGGCTATTAGCAGGGTCAATATAATATTTATCTATTGCTTTAATTAGCTGCTTTATTAAACGCTTCATTTTTCCTGAATGTTCTCTAAGCATTCCTTTTTGTCCGGGAGTAAATCCAACAGGTTCAGGATAAGGAGACTTTCCTGTTTTATCTTGACCTTTTTTTTGGTCTTTCTTGGCAGGAAGTTTTTGTCCTCTTCTTTGAAAGGTTTGTTCTACAGGATGCATAGTTCTATCTCCTTCATGTTCGGGCTGTATTAATGAATTAACGGCCCTTAAAAACTTCTTGTGATTTGAAATAACATTTTTGCGCAACATAGAATCAGTTAAAAATTCCCTATGTACCTGTGAAGTATTTGGTAAATAAAACTTATCTCCTGCTTTAGCATCACTAGCACGATGCTTAATTTGGTCTACATATTTTTCTAAATCATCTACAATAGAATCATCATCTAATTCTTCTAATAAATATTTTATTTTTCTCATTGCTCTTTTAAAGCCAATCTGAATTTTAGGGGCTTCTTCTGATGAATATGCTCCTAATTCTATTTTTCTATTGTTTATTAAATACAACAATAGCGGGTCAACCACAATTTTGGTTTTCATCATAGTTTTTAATTGTCTTTTCTCTTGTTGTGTGTGACGCCTTAAATCCTCTTCTAATTGCTCATATTGTTGTATTTGTTCAGGAGTCATGCCTTCATCATCTAACCATCCGTGTTGTTCAGCATGACCATCTTTCTTAGAATAATCTACTCCCCCATCACTCAAGGATAATTGTAGTTTTTCTAACTGATTAAACCATATTCGTATTACTTCATGTATTCGGCCTTCATTTAAGTCAGTTACTATTATTTCTTGAGGTTCCAGTGTAACAACATAATTTTGGTGTGTCTTAGGGTCATCTACATTCTCTACTAATTCTTTGAATGTATAATAAAAGCCATTTCGATTACTTTCTTTCATAATCTCATCAAATTCTTCATACTCTTTTAAGTTATCTTTGTATTCAGTAATAATTGCCTTAGATGCATTAAGTACTTTTTGATATTCTTTAGAGACTTTTTCCCAATACTTATATATTTCCTTTCTTCTTGCAGTTAATTCTAAATTAAAACTACCTAATGCTAAATCAGGAAAATAATTTATATCTTCTGAAACCGTGCGCCCTTCAATAGTCTCAAACAATGGTTTCTCTAAAGACTTAATATAATCTCTTAATAATTTAATATTAGCATTTCTTGGTCTTTCCTTTTCCAATGCATCTACTACATCAACTAATACTTGGGTATTAACATTAGTTGCGTGGTTTAATTGATTTATATCTAATTCACCTTTATCAAACACTATAGTAGTGAGAGGGTTTCCTTTGTATTGAAAGTGACCTATTCCACTATCGCCCTTTCCTTTTGTTGCGTGTTTAAGGGAAATAATATAAGAAGATATACCGTTTTCAGAAATTCCTTTATTTCTCATAGTATGTTCTAAATCTCTAATGAATATTTCTTTATCCCTTGAAGCCTTATATTTTCTAATATGAGAAATATTACCTTTGCCTACTTCTCTATCTAATAAAGGAGGGTCATTTTTAAGTTTTCTTATGAATTGATTTAACTCTTTATTAGTACTAAATTCTGATTTATATCTTAACCTAAAATCAGAAAGGGTTAACTCTAAAAAGTCTTGAAAAGCCAGTTGTTCATCCATATTTACACTCTCCTAGTTATTACATTTGCGTCTGTTAGTCTACCAAAAAAATCTACAGAATTGTATCTGTTTTTAACTAATCTATCATAATGAGAAATAGTTTTTTCGTCTTTTATCATATCACCAATTTTAGCCTTTGTTGCTTCAACTAATTGATTTCTAATATTAGGATATTCTTTTTCAAACTCTGTAACAAACGAAGGGATTTCTTTTTTTGTTTTATTTTCTTCCATAGCACGAATAAATCTATTTCTTCTTCTTATTAAAGTCTTATCTCCGAATATCCAATTTAATTGACACATCATTTCAAGTATATCTTCTAAGGTTAATTGAGTAGGAGAAAAATCAGAAACGGTAATTGAATCACCATCCATTTCCTTTAATAAACTAACTATTGTTTTCTTTTCAGCAGGTTTAATGGCGGCCTTGTTAGTCTTTAAAAAATTATATAATGCATTAACATCTTTTTCTAAATCAATTAAATCTTGCGAAGGATTGCTAGTTAATTGTTCCTTAATTTTTTTATTTAAATTAGTAGATATTTTTCTTCCTGTATATTTGAAGTTGCCTTCTCCCACAGTAGTAGGTTTATCAAATAAATCAGAAATTTTAACTTTAGACTCCATAATTTCATTAGTTAAAATATCTTCTAATGTTTCACTAATTTTAGTGGCATCTTGTATTCCAAAGTGATTTGCTAATTTATCTATATCTATTCCTTTATCTATTTCCTTTTCTAATTCTACTAGAAAATCATAGTTTTCTTCACTGAATAAAAACTTCCCTTCTTCTAAAGTAGTTCTAACACTTTGCATATAACTATCATATATATCTTTTATACCCAAAATATCTCCGGGAAATTTTTTATTTGTTGCCAGTGCTTTTTTCCTTGCCGTTGGCGATAACTTGAATAGGTTTCTAAGAGATTCAAAACTGCCTTCGGCAAGTTTTTCTTCTCTATCGGCTTGTAAGGTTTCATTAATGTCATCTTCTGTAATTTTTTCACCAGTTCTGCTTTTAGTTCTAGTTATTGTCCATTGTCTCAAAAACTTATCTCTTAAGTGGAGTTCCTCTCTTTGTTGCTTAGTTCCTTTATCTGACATATACCAATCATCTACATTAAATTTTGGTTCTTTTAATATAACTCTTAATGCAGGGTATATCATTGGGGTATTAGCAGAAGCCTTCTTGAAAACAGTGCCAAAAAATAAATTGGGTGTCGGGCCTATCATAAATTCATTGGAAGTAATGCCTAATTTAACTAATATATTAAGATAATTAAAAACATCAGCGGGATTTGAAATATTTATTTCATAGCCTGTTGTTATTTCAGGTTGGATGGGCATTCCAGCAGTAATATCTGACCCAACATATTTAACTAATTTAGAAGGAGGTAATTTTAATTTTTTATTTAATGCTTTTTCTAGTTCTATTTTAATATATGGTGGAATTTTATTCTCAAACTTACCTTTCTTTTTTATAAATCGTAAATTACCATCTTGTAATCTAACATATCCTCTTACTACTCTAGGTAATTCTAAATTCCTAAGATTAGGAAGAGGAATAGAAGCAGATTCAAAACTAAAATCAGTAATATCATAATAATATGCATCAATATATTTATCAGGAGGATTAGAAGAAATTAATTGCTTAATTTTATTAATATTGATAGAAATGGCCTTCTTTCTTTTTCCCGGATTTTTATCATCTGAATGCAAAAATTTCTCAATACCCTCAAAATCTTCAGCATCAATCAAGCCGTTTAACGTAGTGTCTATGCTCTTGTAACTAACATCTCTATTAGTAAGTTCTGTCATATCAGACGCTAGAGAATTGGCATTCTTTTGAACATCTTCTATATTCCTTATTTGAGGAAATTGTCTACTTAATCTATCTGTTTCAGTATTAATTATTTGTTGATTCCACTTAGGAATGTTTCTAATTCCCCGATTAGACTTATTAGTTTGTATTATCTGTCTAACTATTTCTAATCCATTTGGGGCAGATAGATACATTACATACATTAATTTAGTGTCAGGCAACTCTTGTTCTCCCGTTATAGGGGGAGCCTTTAATAAGATTTGCCAAGACATTATATTCACCAATAAGTTTCAAATATCAATGTACTAAACTCATCAAAATTAGTTGTTGTATTCATTCCGGCCACGTCCTTCTTAACATTGGTTTTCCAAAAGTAGTATATAGTTCCCATTTTGGTTGATTGCCGGGCATTTCAGCATTTAATTTATCCATCATATATTGTGCTGACCCCAATGTATCAAATTGTTTTACTTTCTTAGTTCCTATAGGCGTGTACCATTCGGTATCACCTGTCTTTAAAATACTTCTCCAATTCATTGTTATTTCTCCTTAAGCACCGGGAATGTCTCCCCTTCCTCTAAAATCAGTGGTTTCTCTGTCAGTATCAGTATGTTCATCACCATCTGCCAATTCCATACCACAAACATCACGCCCGTTTACTTTACGTCTATCCCATCCTAGCCCATCTAATCTCTCTAACATCTCTCTTCGATACATTTCTGCATCACCTTGTTTACCAAGATAATTAGTTCGTTTAGTGCAATAATATTTGCCATTCTGTTCTCTTGACATTTCTTCATTTCTCCATTTATTACAGGCATTACAAAAACCTACCCATTGACTCGCTTTCAAACTGTCAAACCAACTCATGCTATCACCTAATATACGCCTATCCAAGTAATAGTTGCGTTAGTCTCAAATTGCGAAGGGTCGGATTGTCCCTTCATATCTATTTCTATCCTTACTTCTTTAGGATTTACTTTTGTCTTCTCTGAATCAAGTTCATCAGTTTCAATATTCTTGACTGTTATATCCATGTCCTTGTGCAAATCCCCCTCTGTGTCTTCAAAGGTCAAGGTAAAACTCAATTCATTGGCATAACTGTAAAGAGATTTTACTCCCCAACTTCTAAGTTCAGCAACAAAATAGCCCTTAACAGTGGCATCTCCTGCTGTGATGTCTACCGTATCAAAATCATCATATCCTTCCTCTTGGAGCATACGAGTCAATTCTTTTGGTTTGTTTTTAATTTCAACATCATCTACTGGTATTTCTGTCCAACTCATCTCAACATCTCCTTTACGAATGTCTGACTTCAATAGTATATTTTCCCAACTCATTGTTTCTCCCCCATAAATGATTGAATTAATTTATTATATTCTTCACTTTTTCCATCATGAATTGTCGCCCAATCTATCGAAACTCCCGCCATTCCTTCGGGATTGTATTTTTCCATCATTATTTTATTGGCTTTCTCTTCAGCCTCATCGAATGTCATTTTTAATATATCTTTCCAACTCTTTCTAGTTACCATTTTATCACCACTCAGTATTCTTTCTAAGCCAATCACCTAACATTTCTAATTTATCAACCACATCATTTAAATCATTAGAAGTTATATTTGGGTAACGCTCCCGAAATTCCTCCAATTCACTAGTCATTTCATCGGTTATGAATTCACTTGCAAGATAGATGGCATTTATATAATCTTTTCTCGTCATTCCTACCTTAATTATATCATTCCAACTCATATTATTCATTATCCTTTTTCCAACTTTCATAACTAGATTCCATTTTAATTAAATCCTTTAAATCTTGTATGAATTCTTCATATTGCTTTCTTTCTTCCTGTGTAAGTTTAACTTGAACAGTTCTGCCCCTTTCATAGTCATCATCAGTAGATATAGCAAATCTTGTTCCCAATTTAAGAATAGACCTATAATTTTTAATTACTTTCTTAATTCTAATATTTACATTATCTTCATTAGCACTAGTAACATGGGTTGGTAAAAAAAGTTCATCGTGAAGACCTCTAACATCAGCATTGAATTGTAAATATCTTTCTATAAATAAATCTACTTTGGACATTTTAATTAAATCAAACCAACTCATTGTATTCACCCCAATAATATGTTATGAGCCTCTTTGTATGCTTTCTGAGCCTCTTCTATTTCATCTAGACTAATAACGTGAGAATTTATATGTCCTTTACTACGTTGGTAGTAACCATCTCTTGTTTGTCGAATAATGATTCTTATTTCATCATTAAAATCATCAAGCATTTGTTGTGTCTCCAAAAGTTTCTGTATTGTCTTTTCTTCATTCTTCAAAATATCTTCCCAACCCATTCTTCATCACCCTAATACAACAGAAATGTATAGTTTTCCTTTGTTATATGACTCAAGGTAATACTCCGCACCCAATTCTATTTGTGTAACATCTCTTCTACTTTGTTGACCAATTTCTATTGTGTAGTCAACTTGTGAAGAATCAATTGTTTTAATGGTCTTTCCTGTGTCATCATCAATAACTTTAATCTCACCTTCTGGTTCAACTTTAATCGCTATATATTCACCCATGTATGAATCGTCTGTAGTTACGTTAAACTGGAAATCATCTAAATTCAAATAACAGGCTTTATCATTACCTTCTGGTTCATCTTCACCGGGATAATTCATTTCTCTAACAACCTCATCTGCAATATCTGCCCAATCGTCCTCCCTACTAGGCATTGGTCTTGCATAAACTTTCAATATATCTTGCCAACTCATTGTAACTTCTCCTCCATTTTACTTTTAACATCTAACCATACTTGGGGGTGATTTTGTGCTAATACTTCTTGAACGATTTGCATTTGGGCAACTATAATTGTGTCTTGTCTCTTATGTACTAATTTACCCTTAAATTCTAATAAATAACGCAAACTCTCTCTTATTTCTTTGGCTAATTTAGTTAGACTATCAATATATTTTGGGTGCATATCTTCTTCTTGAAAAAGAGTATCTATTTTTTCTTCAAGCCTAGAAATGTTTCTAGATAATGAACCAATTTCATCAACTTCTTGTCTTGCTATAATTGCTGCCGCTGATTTTTGGACTAAGGGCTGCAAGTGCTTTTTCATGTGTCTCGCTACTTGAATTTCTGAACAATCTATTGCTATTGCTACAGCAGAAGGGGTTATTTTAGCCTCTTTCAAATGTTGCTCAAAATTTGAACGTAGGGGGTGGGTACATAGATTACATCTAGGATTAGATGCTTCTACATAATCTCCCATATGATTTCTTTGATGACGAGCAGAAGTTCCACTAGACCACTTCATTTCCTTATCCAACCAATCAGGAGTAATAGCAGAAGATTCTAATTGTTCTTCTAAATTATCTCGATTTTCATGATTGCATAATTTGCATCGCCTTCTTTTTACCATATTATTATTCACCATAACCTTTGGGCATCCTAATTTCTTTATATGGTTTTTGCATTACCGTTCTTCTTGGAGAATCACTTAAATTTTCAGTAATTAATGCAGAATATTCCTTAGAAGCAATACTTAGCCTTTTTAATATATCAGCCAATGTCGCTTGGTATCTTTCATAGTTTTCGCTTTTCATTCCACCACTTGTTTTCATTTCTGGTGTTTGTCTCTTAGACCATTCCATATACTTTTGATGCTGTTTATCAAATTCGGCTATTATTTCTTTATCTTCTCTACTATCATTTCCTAAACCGTGTTTAATTATATCCTCCCAACTCATATTTTTCCTTCTCCTTTTAGTTTGAATGTAAGTATGCCATTATCTACGAATATTGCATTGTATCCCATGTTTGCATATAATTTTCTTGCTATTTCCTGAGCCTTCTTCTCTGTCATTTTCAAGTCAGTGAGTTTAATATCTGCATAGGTTTTTTTCTTCTTGCCCGCTCTTCTTATCACTGGGTCTACCTTATCTCTGAATAAATCAATATATTCAGGTAGAAATAAGTCATCATTAGCGTTATCCTTGAACTCTGATTCTCTAGGATTTCTTATTGGTGGTGCTTTTAGTATATCTTCCCAACTCATCTTATTTTCCTCCTTAACTAATATTTTTCCAATGCAGCATCAATAAGTTTTTGTCTATTGTCATTATCCAACTGACCCCAAAATACTTGAAATCCAGCGCGATAATAACCCTCCCATTGTTGACCATAATTACCATAAACTTCACCAAACAGCATATCTACTAAATCTGCCGGGCGTGTATTAAAATAATACTTCATCAAACTATTCACTATCTTTAATTCATTACTTTCCTTTTTAATTTCTTCTTTCCAACTCATGTATTAATTCCTCCAATGTCTAAATTTAGAAGAACACTCTGGACAAGACCATTTGCCCTTTATTCTTCTTGTGCCGCCCGTTTCCTTTTTCATAGGACTACCACAATTATTGCATTTCTTGCCTTTTAATAAAGATTGCCAAGACTTACCAATATCTTCTTTGATTTCTGTTCTTGATTCTGATACTGGCTTTTCTTGAAACCCTAAAGCAAGAGCCATCTTTTTCATCATTAATGGAGTAACATTCAATTTATATGCAACAATATCTCCTTCAATATCCGCGATACCTGCTGCAAGTTTAACTAAGTCATCATCTTTTCCTCCCTTAAAAGGAATAGTTTGTAATGCTTTCATTGCCTTGCCAGCATTATAAGTACCATCTGATTTCCTATACTCTTCTCCAAGAAGCCTATCTTCAATTTTCCTCCTAACTAAGTCTACTTTAATAATTGCTTGTGCTGCACCGGCATCTCTAACATTTAACATAGGAACACTAACTTCCATTGATTTTAGATTGTCTAATAAATCAAAAGTCATTTCTTTTAATCCGCCGGGGCCAAATAGTGCTTTCCACATTGGCGGTTGTCCATTAAAATAAGACTTAGGTGCGGCTCCTAATGTTTCTTCTGCTTCATCTCCACCTTGGTTTGCAGGTAAAGTTCTCTTTTGTATATATCCTTCTGTTCTATAATGACCATGAACAGTTTCCCACTCCCATTTACCCAATTGTTTGTTATAACTGTCTTTAATTGGTACTCTAAACGGTATATCTTTAGGATTATTATTTTTCTCAGTATACATTAAATCCTTTTTAACATCTAATAATTCAACGGCTTCCTTTTCAAATATTAAATCATCCCCCAATAATATTTTATCCATTATTCCAATAATACTCCCTGCGCCAGTATTATCTGTTGCATTACCAACACCACCCCTGCCTTCAACACCATGCTTTGATAGCATTTCTAATATGTTAGTAGAATTTTTTACAAATAGTTTAGCCTCATCTACATTTCTTTGTTCGTTTTTCCATTCCATATACGAACCTTTCAGTGATTCACCATCGAAAGATTGAATAATGTCATTTCCGTTTACATGTACACGAACCCGCGTCTTTTTTACCTTTTTTGGCACATTTACACCTCCCTTTGTCTCCATATTTTATATTAAATAGTTCTGGTTGATTAGAATTAAGTCCACCGCTTGAAGAAACTACTGTTCCGCCTACCTTCAATAAATGAAACCAAGTAGAGCGTAGTCGCTCGTTTTCTCCCATCCGGTATGCCCCTATAACTGTTCCCTTACTGCTGTCTAACATATTTGGTTCTAACGCCTTAAAACCGATTCCCACTTTTTTTGTTTATTATCCAAAATTAACACTTTAGTTCCTTTTCTATTTAAGGCTAACCATTCATCTTGAGTTAATTCCTTTGGTTTTTTTCCAACCTTCCACCCATTTTTATTCCAAAGGCTACTAGAGTCATTTCCAGCATTAACTATTCCTATTTTGTTTGTTACCTTAGTTACTCTTTCCATCAATGCCTTTCCTACACCTTTGTTACGATATTGTTGTGCCACTCTAACTCCTTGAACCTTAAACCAATTATCAAAATCAGTCCAAGAAGCATATCCTATTGGAATATTATCATGAAAAGCAACAATTACTTCTGTAACGGGACTACCAAATCTGCCATATTTACCCTCTCTAAGAGTATATGATGCTGTATGGGGGTCATCTTCCCAATACTTATTCCAAAGAGATTGTAACTCTTTTTCAGACATTTCTTTAAATTGTAATACCATTGCTAAAACCTACTCTTCTTCATTAATTTCAGGAGGCAAAACTAAATCCTCTTCTATTTTTCTTCTAGCGGTTCCTGTTTTGGTGTGGCCCCAACCTTCATCATCTCCACCAATATTCTGAACCTTTATTGCCCTTCTTTTATCAGAATCATATTTCTTTCTATTCCATTTAGTAGGGCCACCCCTTTTAGAGCCACCGCCAGTATTAGCGCGGCTTCTTGTTTTTAGTACATCAAACCAATTCATAAATTATCTCTCCGTAAACTTTTTTTCCATGCAGGAGTATCAATTTCAGCCCCATACTCTCTTAAATTTGTTTGTCTATTCAATTCAATTGGCTTAGAATCATCCTCTCCACCCTCATCAAACACTGGATTTAATATTTCATACTTAAAATCAAAAGGCAATCCTGCCGGTAGGGGTTTGTTTGGTTGCAATTCTTGTCTAATAGCATGATAAATTTCTTCTCTTCTCTTTTCTTCAGTTTGCCCTAATATAATTTTTGGTAATCTAAGATAAACTTCAGTCCTATTAGAATTAAGTCTTGGAGTATTCAATCTATTATTCTTCGATTTAGGGTTGTGCCATCTAATTTGATATGCTTTAATATCTACATACATTTTATCACCAATTTGTTAATTCTATAAAATTGCTTTTTAATTGTTCTGCTGTAACTTTAATTTCTACTGGCTTACTCATTGTGTTTTTCCAAGCGGGCCAACTAGGGTTAGGACTTGTTTGTAATAAGATGTAAACAATAGAACGAGGCCCATCATTAAGCCCAGTGCTTGTAGGGCTTTTTTCAATTCCAGTTAAAACATATTTCTGTTTAGTGTGTTTATTTTTGTATTTGCTGCCTACGGTTTTTCTTATCATATTATCAACCCCAATCCTTAACATCTTCAAGTTCATCTTTAAGGTCTACAATAAGGTCAACAACATCTTTTATTGCGTCATCAATACGCTTATATTCATCCATATAATCTTGTGCTATTGGAAGAGGGGTAATGGTGCTTCCCTGAACAGGAGACATATCAAGGTTTTTTCTATCTTCTTCATTTAAATACATGAATCCATATAGTTTTTGGCTTACATCTAATTTTCTGTCATCCGAGATTTCCTGCAACGATGTAAATTCAGTCTGACTAAACTCCTTTGCTGCATTATCCCAACGAACCTTATGGTCATCTAATTCCTTAACAAGTTTTTTTACTAGTTCTTTCTTGTTTTTTATTTCTATAACAAGTTTATCAACATAAGAATTATCTTTTAATATTTCTTGCCAACTCATGGTCTAAACCTCCCTAAACTACAAATGCCCTGTATTAAATCCCATATAACTTTAATCATTTCTTCCCCAATATGTTTCTAGCGGTTTGGCAACAAAATCTAATTTTTTGGGTAGATTGTAATAGCCAAAATGAATCCCTTTCTAATCCAAATTTATCCTCAATGTGATTACATAATTCATATCTACTCATGGCTTCAAAATCATCATCTATTTCTAAACCTAATATTGGGCCTAATTCATGTGTTTGTTTTTTATCAAGCCAAACGTAAGCATTGCCCATGAAAGCAATTAATTTTCTAATTAACCATTGTTTCATTATGCCCACTCCTTTTGCTTATCTTTCCATTCGTCATACCACTCATACGCCTCTTCATCAATTCTTTTACTTTCACTATAAAAATAACTGTCTATTTGAGAACCACTCATTGAAGCATTTCTAATGCGTTCTAAAAGTATGCTATTACCCGGATTTTTATTATGGTAGCCCACATCCAGTCCCGGTATTAGAGATTTATTCAACGCTTTGACCTCTTCATTTATTAAACTGTTTAGTTTAGATGCAATAACTGTGGCTGCACTTCTGCGTTCAGGATTATCGTATTCTTTACCATTATAAGGGGCGATAACAGGTATAATATTAGACTTAAATACATTAGTTTTCATTAGTGTAAAAAACATCGGTCTTCCATGTCCGGTTAAATTAAGTGGTCGATTGAGTTTTCCACTATCACCTGAAAATCTAGGCTTACCATAGTTCCTAGTTGCAAAGTCATGGCCTTTTCTTGTGTTCCAAACCGACATTAATCCTAAATTGCCACCATAATCAGGGAAAGTGATATACCCATGTTTAACTATCTCTCTACCTATATCATCCCATATTTTGTTTGTCTTTTTATGTCCATCCCGAAATTTAGCCGTTTCACTAAGTAATCCTCTCATTCCCCAAACCTTTTCCCAGTGAAATATATCCATTACCCAATCTGCATCTATTGTTGATGCTTTCAAAATATCAAACCAACTCATCTTCTTTCCTTCCGTTGATGAATCTTTTCAAATTCTTTTTTCTTCTGAACCCACCCATTTGACTTTAATATTTTACCAATAACAATACTAATTCCTACTGCTCTACCCTCAAACTTTGCTTTAGTGTGTGCAGATGCCGGCCCAGTAAATGCTCCTTTTCTTGGTTTTTTTACAGTGCTACTCTTTTTCAAGTAATCCAAATAAGATTTTTCATATTTTGGTTTCATTAATTTTAATAAATCAGGCATATCTATTTTATATCCGTTTTCTTTAGTATCAGACCAATCTAATAGTCCTTTTTTAAGTCCTTCCATATAGATTTTACGTCTAGACTTTTTAACTGTATTAAACCATTCAGTCATTATTTATTTCCTCCATACTGCATAAGGAGTGTCTTGTCCATCTAAATAATATGGGCTTTTATCTCTTAGATAACCTTCTTGTTTTAATGTTTTTATTATTGGCGTTCTCAAATAAGAGTGCGTAAGTCTATTCACATGCTGAGATACTGCACGATTATCTATTTGTTCTTGTACTATATTCCTATAATTCTCTATAATGTTATCATATAATTCTGTACGAATATATATTTTGTCCTTACCTTCTATTTCTTTTAATATTGCTAATCTAAGATTCCCATAGTTAACTCTTATCTTTTTTTGAATCTCATTTCCTGAAGGCATCCAATCTAATCGTTTATAATTCCATATCATACCAGAAGGAGCCTGTGGTTGCCTACTACTAACATTATTGCCCCGTCTATCAAAGGTTGCTCTAAACCTAGTTCCCGGCATTAATTCAATATTTTGTTCAGCAACAGCATGTTTACGATAATTATTCTGTAAATCTAATTTCTTAGAATTTGGTAAATATCTCCATGCTACTAAATAATAATACTTTAACCAATTATGAAATTGTTTTTTGGGTTGTTTTGAAATCTTTCTAAATTCTTGTTCAATCAAATTTCCTTGTGAATCTAAAGCCAAAGTATGTCCTAAATGAGCATATTCTTCTTCCGTTAATCTAAGAAGTTTTTCTCCCTTATCAAATGCTAATTTGCGCCCTACCGAACCACCGGATTCGTTAAACTTAAGAATATTAAACCAATTCATATCATTCACTATCCTTTTTCCAACCATCATACTTACTTAATCTTATCATATTCTGCGCGAATATCATCTTCATCATGGTCAAGTCCTATTGTTGGATAAGTAATTGTTTCCATTGGTAAAGAAGGATGGCGTTCTAACTTTTGTAAAAGCATTCCTATTTTATCTACATCATCAATTGGGTCTAGTTTTTCTAATTCTGTTCGTATCTTGCTGAATGACTTTGAGTATTCGGGGTCATAATCCATTTCATACAGACTTCCTTGCTCAAAATTATATTCTTCAAAACTATCCATTTCATTATAGAACCAATAATCCCAAAGTTTTCTTATCATTTCTTCCATTGGAGGATATTTAGGTTTTAGGAAATCAAATGGAGGCGGATTATTAGGAGTTAAGTCCAACTCATTACCTGTCACTAGAATTCTATGTATGTAATCAACAAAATCAGGTTTATCCAAATTGTCCGTCACAATCTTTAAGGAACTTAGATTCGGGTAGTTGTCGGGCAAGGGAATACCAAACCTCTTTAGATGTTCTCTCATTTCGATAGAATATTGATTTTCGTTGATTACTTCCATAATCTCGGCTGCTTTATCTTTTTTTAATATTCTTTTCCAACTCATAATATCTACCTCGTTATTTTTTCCAAGACTTTCTTTAGCCCAATAAGTTTCTTTTCTGGAATAAACCTTAAATCAAAGTTGTGAACCTTAAAGCCACCTTGATTAGTAAATTCCGCGTTTGCAAACTCATTATCTTCCCAACTAAAATTAACATTAAACCATACCTTATTTTGTTCATAGAATTCAAGCATTTCATCTTCAGTTGTCGCATCAACATCATCTTCAGTTACATTTGCTATTACATCAATATCCAATTTTTCTTGAAATGCCATTTCATTCATTTCATAATAAGCCAAATCTTCTTCAGTTTGAGTTTCTGCCCAATCATGTATTAAACTATTAATTTCGTCTATAAGTTGATTTTCTCGGTCAACACGACCGGCCTTTCTTAATGTTCTTTTCCAATCTTTCATATTTTTCCCTCAGTTAATTCCATTCCACACTTACTTACACCCGCATCTTTATTTCTATCCCAATGTAATCCATTATAGTTTTCTAATCCTTCTCTTAGGCTTCTTTGAGATTGTCCATTCTCTCCATAATAATTTATCCTTGTACCGCAATAATATTTATCGCCATTTTTATATGACCTTTGTTCATTTTGCCATTTCTTACAAGCATTACAATATCCCATCCATGTATTTTTAATGATGGTTTGCCATGACAAAATATTAGCCCCTTAAATCTCAAAAAATTGCCCGGAATTTATTTACCACTTGCGCGATTTTTTATTTGTTATTAATGCTATTTCCAGTTTAAAATTAAAACAACCCTTTATTGCTTATTTATTGATTGTAGTAGGGGTAGAATAACTAAACAAACACTAGTATTTCGTATGGTTTACCAAGAGCGCGAATTTATTGTATTCTATTTATTATCAATTGATAGTTTAACATACATTCTTGTTATACCTTAGAAGTCGCTACCCCTATTACGCGTAACGCGCCTACAGTTATAGGTGCTTCGCAGGTCTTGTTAATATATTGTACCCACACCTATTAAACAACCATTAATTAAGAGAATAGATTGATAATAAAAAGTATTAGAGAATAAAAAAAATTTGGAAACAAAGCCATATGGTTGTAATATAGGTGACTAACAACTCAATAGCACCATATGGTTCTAATCATGCTTTGTTAGAGAAGGCCCCATATACAAGTGAATCCTTCGTTAGTCACCTGTAAGACATACAGGGTGCAAGAATGCCTGAACGGTGTGAAAACCGGGCATTGCGCGATTCCCCCAACTACCCCAGTCATGGCGAGTAGAATGGGCGGGTGTTAAATCGTCCTCGTAACTGACTTGCTCCCTGTGTGCTTGGGACAGGGTTCGATTTCTCAAAGTTCTTCATACCATATGGTAATAATGCTTTGTTAAATACCTCATATATAGTGGCATTGTTAGGAATAGGCATGAGTAGACCCATTAGTGACGATGTATGGGAAGAACGCAAGGAAAGAATGATTGATTGGATAACCACATTTGACCATACAACAGTCGGATGGAATTCTATTGAATGCGATAGGTTCTATACCATCATTGATACGCTATTTGAAAAAGGCTGGACAAACCCCGAACATCGGATACACTATTGGAAAGCAATTCGCGCCTGTTTTTGGGACATAGAAGAAGCCCCTCTTAGTAACTACCCTCAAGCATTGAGTATAAAAGCAAATATGGAACTGAATGAATGGTTTATTGGCTTCCGTCAAGAATGCATCCGAGTATATGAAGACAATCCTAGGTTTGCTTCATTAGTCTGTCGGCCCCATCCCAAATCTAAGGGACTTGATGAGAATGGTCTATATTGTGATGCTGAACACTACGCTACCGAAATGTCAAGAATAGTGAAGGCAAGGCTAAAGAGAGCATATAGGGACTATCGGCATAGTGTGCCTAGAAAAACGCTGTATTGGACAGGTGAATATGAGGACGGCTTGCCTGTTATAGTAACATCAGACTCCTTTATGGAGGATGAATAACGCCCTTCGGGGCCATATTCACAAAGTCTTATGACCATATGGTATTGCTTTGTTAAACCCCAATATAGAACGTTGGGATTCCCCTACATCACTTTACAGTAGAATGCAGGGAAATCCGCAGTTGGGCCGTAATGCTGTGAATAGTGCGACCTGATGTACCTTTTTCTAATATCACTCTTCGTCATCATCGTCACTTGCGTACAACATTATTTATCACCGTACATACCATGTCTTTTTGTATATAGGGTATTAGTCAAAGTATATTACTACCATATGGTTGCTGCTTTGCAAATGAGCGTAGCGAAGAACCCCAGTTATATAGAAGTTAAGCCGTTTTAGGCTGTCGTGGGAGCGACAGAACGGAGAAATACAGGAGAGAGAAAAATGGCAACAGATTACACGATGGACGATAATAAGTGGAACGCCAACAAGAGCCGTATTACGGCTTGGTTAGAAGTTAATGCTTCTTCATTACCGGCAAACAGGCAGGACTTCATTGACTACCTGATTAGCGAAGGTGACGCAAACCCTACCATGAGAAAGAATTGGTGGAACAGTATATGCAACGCCTTCCGTGATGTAGAGAATAGCCCAATTCAGCAAGGGCCACGCTCAACACTACCGGATGATGTAGATGCGCTCATAAAGAGCGAAAAGTCAGCATTGACTAGCGAGATAGAGGCTATATTCGACTCCATGCCTCGATTCGTGCATTACACGATGAGACATGGAAAATCGGGCGGTGGCCCCTATCCTTCGGCTTCAGAAATGGCCGAAGCATTTGTTGAGAAGGCAGGTAGATTATTGACCAATGCCTATACAGCAAGCATCAAGGACACACCGGGCAAACTCATTTATTGGGATGGCTCGTCAATGAACGCAAACGGCCTACCGGCATACGATTATGTGCCAAAGGTCGAAGTTACACCCTCAACGGAGGATTCCGAGGAATAAGGTGTTCAGTCGCTCCCCGACAACCCGCATTAAGTGCTGAAAACTCAGTTTTCGGTATTTAATCGGGGCCGCTACGCTTAATCAAAGTTAATACCATATGGTGTGACAGTGCTTTGTGAATCATAACATATGGCACACCCTATATAGAAGCAAAACCCCACTTGGCATGAGAAGTGTATGGTTGGTAAAGACAACAGATAGAGATTGTGCGGGATTTGCATATTTCAAGCGAAAAACCCTAGCGACAAATAATGCTCATGACCGAAATCGAATCAGAATTGAAAGATTGATGCTCGAAGCAAATAAAATGACCGGAATCAAGAGAGGCAAGAATGTCGAGGCATGGGCAGAACTGGTTGATAAAATCGCTACCCCATTTTTTATCGTCAAGGAGATTCTGCTAGACGATGATTATTACTAAGTCCCTTCGGGGCAATATATTCAAAGTCATTTATATTACCATATGGTATTGCTTTGAATATGAACGTAGTGAAGGCCCCATCAGCAATATCCGATAAAAGGGGATTACTCCCCAATTAACGGATAAAGCCTTTTCAGGGCTTCTGTAAGCCTATCTATGGCTACATCAAGATTATCGTCACCCACTCTGAGTTTCTTTACTATCATAACGTGTTCAGAACCTTGTTTTGAGTGTCCTACTTCAATCACTATATTTGGCATTTTTATTAATTGTTCAATTTCATTCATTGTTTCCTCTCCTACTTCATTATTGGGTATCTGTTAAAATGTCCACAGTCGCAGGTTCTACCTGCATAAGTTAATTGCGAACACTTCTTACATTCAACCATCATCTATCATCCCTTCCTGCATTTGGGCTTTTTTGTTCAAAATCTGGTTTCTCATCTGGTGGAATAGTATTATCTTCATCTTCAGATACCAATTCAAGAGAATCCATAAAGTAAACCTCCGGGTCATCACAAGGATATGTACCTAATACAGTTGAAAAATCAATAATAGCCTGAGAGAATTCATCAGGATGCATTGTTTGTATTTCGCTAAAGGACTTCGCTTCTACATATACTACTCTATGAACATCTATTGTTTCTTTAACCCATATAGATACTTCATATCTATTCATTCAATCACCCTACAATTATAGCAAGACATTTTATTATCAGATATTACTTTACCACATTCACATTGTTTCATTGTTTCACCTTTTGTTTTCTATTGGGGTTTCGTGGGCAGGGACAAGGCTTACTATCAGACTTACAAAGAAGTGCCGAATTTTGGTAACACCATGTACTAAACCGGTATTTCGATGGGAGAACCTTCAGTTCACATTCTTGGCTATTGCTTGTATACCCAGTCTACCCCAAATGGAGAAGAATATAGATTTTTCAATCTACAAAAAAAAAGGAGCCGAAGGGGGATAAACCCCCTCCGACCCCAAATACCTCAACAAGAGATAGTTAACTATCCGATTATTCTTCCTCCGTTGCGCCAGCAACATCAGAATCCACACATGCGGATAGTCCTTCAATTGTTCCGTCCCACGCCTTAGACTTGTAAAGTGCGCGAGCGTTGTGCCTCACCTTCTTGCATAGAGAGTTTGCGTAATCGTTAGCATCGGCATATGTCTTGCTTCCCTTTGACTTACCGTGCTTTCGTAGTAATGGCTGCGAAAACAATTCTGTTTCTGCAAATGCCCTGCTGAATGAAGAGAAAATCTCATCACAGGCTGAATCTACAACTGCCCTAGCAGCCGCAGGTAAAATACCCTGATTTCCTCGCTTCCATCCATAACCGGGGTATGGCTTGCAAAGACTCTTTACTGAATCTGCAACCGTGTCCCAATTTGAAGGTGTACCATCTCCAATCGTTAATAATGAGCGAGCCATCTGAGAAATCTCAGAAGGTATCTTTGATTCCTCGCCCATAGCCGCATCTGCGGCCAATTGTTCGTTTATTCTTTGTTTAACTGAATCCCAATCTATCTGTTCCATAATATCTAACTCCGTTGTTGTTTATCTCCTGTTTCGGTAGCCTGAGAATCCTCTACCCCTATATAAGCGGCTCGTTCAAAGCAACGACCATATGGTTGTAACTGATACATATTGCTATGGTTTACAAAGTGATACATATTGTGTCAGTTTGCTTGCTAACCGATAGCCGTATTATCATCACCAGTTGTGATTGTCCCGCTTATCTCTTACAGACAAAACTGTTTATCTACCATATGGTAATATATATGCTTTGTAAGCGTTGCCCCGAAAGGCGTTATTTGTCAATAAAAGGCTTACCGAATAAGTCCAGTCCCGTACCGTCTATGATATGCCTCCTAAATCGGTATTCGTCAAAATGCCAGTTATCCCGCTTAAAGGTTTGGATTATCCTATTCAGAGCGTCATCTACTGCTCGCCTTTCAATCTTCCAATACCTTGAAGGTCTTACAGCAAGTACGTTATAGGTGTGAACAAAGCAATCAGCAATAGCGATATAATGTCTTTTTTGAAAGTTACTGCTCATATCTTACGCACCTATCCGGGTTGGGTATATTTTTATCATTTGGGTGTCTTTCTGCGTGTGGTCTTGCCCTTTCTGCCTTAACCTTAGCAAGTAGGGCTTTATTATATCGTCTGGTTTCTGCTTGTTTTCGCTCTCTTTCTCCGTTCATTGCCTAAAGCGTCCTTTTCATTATATGAGGTGCGTGATTCAAAGTTAACCTTACCATATGGTTCTAATTCCATTTAATAGGCTCTTAACGAAAAGGGTCGCTAGGGTGCGGGGTTTCTTATATAGGAGTCGCCTCCCCCTTGGCATCTCGGAGAATCATGCGAGAACACCATTCAAGAGAGTATTTTACCATAATACCATATAAGCACCGTTTAACTAAAGGTGTAACATTTGTAATACACATTACACCATTAATTTCATTACTCTCATAGAGGATTCTGTATGTATATTCATATGGCATATGTTATAACTTATGACGTATCACATATCCTTAATATCATATGATAGTAGATTTGTAAACTGAGTCAAAGTGACATAGTTTTACATCTCTTCAATATGGAGTAAAACTAAAACTGGAACAAAATGAACCAGTTTAGGCAGGAGAAGTGGAGCATATTGTTATAGTTTTAATATTTTATATATTTTAATATATATATTACTCACTCACTCACTCACTCACCCCCTGACCCCCATTGAAACAATGAAATAATGAAAGTATTCAATGAAATGGTTCAAACTGTTTCGGTTTACCCGGACAAACTAGGGCATTTTATATATTCATAGGGAGTGAAAACAATAGTGAAATGACAAAACGTATGTTTTATCTTACACAAAGGAGGAATAAAGATGGCAAAATGGACAAAGAAAGAAGAAAAAGAATTAATAAAGCATTGGAATGATAACACAGTAGTAGTTGTAATAGCGCATTTGATGGGACGGTCAGTTGGGTCAATTACACAAAAGGCACTTATGCTTAGAAGAAAAGGATTAATTTCAGGTAGGCAAAAGAAGACTGGCAAAAGAATTAAGATACCTTTACAAAAAGAATTGAATCCGGGTTCTTATCTTACTAAAATGACCTATCCAAAATACCCGCCTTACAAACCCACTAAGAAAACACAATCACAAAAGGCGATAGAATCAAAGATGTATGATATAACAAAACTATTGTTATCTAAAAATAAAGCATACGGTGATTCAGCATTGGCTCCAATCAGAATATTTTCTAAGTCTGATGGACAAGAACAACTTAAGGTCAGAATTGACGATAAACTAAACAGATTAATTCAAGGAGATAGTAGCATCGAAAGTGATAAAGATGTTATTCTAGACTTGGTTGGTTATTTGGTACTATTGCTAATAGCATTAGACGAATAATCATAATGGGTTTACTACAGTAAAAGATACCAATTAGTAGTATGTGCAATCCTCTCTCCGCGCAGTATCTTTCCCATTAAATATTCAAACATCTGATAAAAGTCTGGGCATCGGATGAATGGATAGAGTTTACTACAATAAAAAGAATAAAAGGCCTTGCAAGGTAGTAGGGTTATTTTCTTTATAGCCTATTCTTCTCTATCCAATTAATAATGCGGGGTTCCCAAGTATGGTCAAAGGGGCCGGACTTAAGATTCGGTGCGTAGTGCTTCATGGGTTCAAATCCCATCTCCGCAACCAATTCAAATGCTTCTATGGTGTAGTATGGCCCATCATTTCAGGTTTTCGACCTGAAGACGCGGGTTCAAATCCCGCTAGAAGCACCAATTCAAAATATAGTGATAAATATGAAATGCGAAACATGCAATATGGTAATAGCCAAACAAATAAACGAAGCGGATTTTATTCAAATCCCATGTATATGTTCACAACCCCAGTGGTTTAAAGTGATAAAAGGAGAACAATAAAATGTTTGATATGAAAAGTGACGAAAAAAAGATAGTGGAGTATAGGCTCATTGATGATGAGCATATGCCTCCAATTGTAATAACAATGAACGATGATGATAGCGTAAAGATTGTGATAAATCGTAATTACGCAATATGGTTGAGTCTACACCGGAAGACAATAGGTGGATGCTCCGAGCCTATCTATGGAAAAATAGATGAATTGCTTGAAGCACACCTAAAGGAACAAAGGGCTTATGAAAAAATGGAGTATGATGCAGAATGATTGATATGGACTTAATTAAGACAGCAATAAAGAAAGGAAACATTGACCCGGATATGTCTAAGATATTAGATATGTTAATAATGTATAATATAACAAGAAATTTACAGCATATAGAAGATGTTGTATATTCATTGGCATATTATTCAATGCAGGAGGAAGAAGAATGAGTACTTTATTTACAAGAAGGCATTATAAATGGTTAGTTGATATGTGTATTGATTTGAATTTAAGTAATATACAGGTGCATAAGTTATCTAATTTATTAGAGGAAACAAACTCTAATTATGACGCAAACAAGTTTGTATATTCTTGGGGGAAGAAAAGCAATGAGTAAAATAGGGGTCTTTGTGCAACTAGAAACTGCTGACGGATTATCTTCAATTAATGTTCTTGATATAAGTGCCTTTACTGAAAGTAAATTAGAAACTAAGTTTATGCAAGAGGAACGTACTTTAGTGACGGTTCACCTTAATAGCGGAACTATATTTACTACATTTATGTCCAAAGCACAAGTACTTCTTTGGCGAAACATATTTAATATTAATGAGGGTCATATATGAAGTGTTATTTTTGCGGTAAGGGAAAGTTAACTGGTGGAGCATGGGTAAGTTATAAGAATCCATGTGTTTTTGCAGACAAAGGAATCGTAGTTAAAATAAACCACATTAAACCCGAAGGTCATGCTCTTTGTATGATTCTTGATAAAAAGGGTATGTCTTTGGATAAAAACAGTAACTTATTAGATGTTAATGGAAAGAGGGTGAATTCATGAAGCGTATGGAGAAACCCCAATTTTTGTTAGTTAAAATTGAAACTGAAGAATGGACTTATGAAGAATGGAGTGAGTAAGATGGGCAGAATGAGTGACGTAGATATTATGCTTAGGAATGGCGAATCAATAACAAGCATGGCGAAAACATTTGTAAAATGGAATTCTTGTAAATGTGCAGAATGTAAGAAAAGGGGAGTTAGAGGATATGCAAAAGAACCCTATACTATGGAACAGGGTCGGAAATTAGCAAGGTTTTTTAAGTATGGTGAAAGGAATGAGTAACATGAACGAGAGAGAATATCGTAATATAGAAAGAGAAGAGAGACAGGATGCAAAATCAGCATCGTATGATAAAATAAATAGCATATGCAAAACTTGTTTAGATTTTGTGGAAACAAAGATAACCAAGAGAGGAAATAGAATCTGTATCAGATGTAGTGGGGCAATACAATGATGATATGCATTAATAAAGATTGTAATGCGCACGTAACGCGATTCGACACATTTTATTGTGTTGATTGTGATAGAAAAAGGAGGGAATAAAAATGGAAAATATAGAAATAGATGTTAAAAGAGCACTAGGAAATGGACGTTGGGACAAGGCACTAAAGAGAAATTTAGTAGAATTGTCTGTTGCGGATAATTATGATGAAGCAAAACACGAATGGGTAGCAACAGGTAATGTATGGTATCGGTCTTTGGGACGTGAGGACATACCTGATTGGTGTGCCGGACACGCAGATAAATGTTTATGTGGACATAATGTTGTTTATCATTTTGAAATCCATAACACTGAAACTGGACATAGAGACTGTGTGGGTTCAGACCATATCAATTCATATTTGATTCTAAGAGAGATTCAAGAAAGAACCGGATTGTCTCAAGAAGATATTACAGATGATATGATTGATGAGTGGATTCAAGTTAGAGTCAAGACAATGATAAAGAATGCTTGGTGGGATAATAACGGCGACCATTTTACTAAACTGTTTGACGACATAAAAGACTATGACCTAAGAGTAAATGTAAGAAAGGTTGGTAGTTATTTTGATTCAAAATATCAAATGATGATGCCCAAGACTAGAATTAGAAAAGCGGCCTCTGGAGCCGTTAGTGATGCTGGATATAAAATGGCTAGTATTGTTTGGAGATGGAATCATCCTGATAATCCTAAGAATCAAAGAGATTCAAGGGGTTATCCAACGGATAAGTTATATCAAGACCTCGTAATATTTGCCTTTAGACTTAAGGGAGTCAAAGAACGAATAGCAATAGAAGAAAAGAGACTGGCAGACAGACTAATTGAGATTAAAAACAAGCAAATATCCGAGGAAGCGAAACGCCAAGAGAGACTAAACCGGCGAAAACTTATTGTCGATGGGCTAGAGGAAAAACAAAACGACCCTATCTTTGTAGAAGTCTGTGAATATTATGGTGTGCGTCCCTTCTTTATTGAAGAAGCAACAAGCAAGTGGGAAGAAGGCTTCCTTAAAGATATGAAAAAGAAAATGGTTCAAAAGAAACCTTTGTCTGATAAACAGTTTGCTAAATTAGTTTCTGTCCTAGAAGGAAATAATTCATGGACAGATGTTCAAGCCACCGAAAAACAGATTTCCTACCTAATTAAATTAGGCTACGAAGGAGAAACCGCCGCTCTTAATAAGGGGGAGGCGAGTGAGTTAATTGGTAGTCTTAAGCGAGGCCGGTTGGAATAAGAGGCGATAAAATGAGTGAAACAAAAACAGAAACAAAGGACGAATTGAAGAAAAGGGCTGATGAAATGGAATTAACTATTTCTAAGCAAAATGAGCAATTAAGTGCAGTAAGTGTAGGTTATCAACAGGCCATAAATAGAGCAAATACCTTAAATGCATTATGCGCTCAGTATGAACAAACAATAAATTCCTTAACTGCAAGGTTATTAGAAACCTATTCGCAGAATGAGGCAAAACAGGAGTGAAAAAAAATGTTATTGAGAATAATGAACGAAACAGGCCATACAGAATTGCAAGTGACTGAAAGCGAAGTGATTGAGCATATCACAGACCACCCGACTTATTGGGTGTTTGTTGATGGTGAAATAACTAGCCGAGAAGAAATCAATGCAGTTAACTGGGATAGCGTAGAAGAAGTGACGCTATCACCGGCAGTTGTAGGCGGTTCTAACTAAATAAGTTAGAATCTCTTACAACTAAAAAATTAGCAATTGGGGGTCGATAGGCCACCGGCTCCCTTTTGCTCACTTTAAAGGAGAGAGAAAATGTCCATATCAGATAATGATTCGTTTATACAGCGAAATATAGTAAAAGATGTATTGAAAGCATTTGGTTGGACAATATCTAATTATATTACTCATGAAGATGTTGCTATTATAAGAGCAGATTTTTACCCATCCGGCCACGTTCTCGCCACTTCCAAACGGGCGATAATAGTTTGTGATGGAAACACTGAAGTAATGTTTAAGGGAACTAAATTTAGTGGAATTAAAGAATTATATGAATTTTATGGAGAAAAAGCAATTCATAATTTTCAAGATTGGGAATTTCTAATGGTTAAGGAATGGGTTGTTAAAAGAAACTCAGGTGAGTTTATCACTACCTTTTCAACATTAAAAGAAATGCCCACAGAAAAGACATGCTTTAAAAGGGGGAAAAAACAATGAATAAAGAAGAAGATGAAGCGGCAAAAATATTATCAGACACAACAGTAAATCAAAAATATGCAAAGTGGATTGCAACAGAAAATAGGAGAGAGACTTGGGAAGAAATATGCCTAAGAAATATGGAAATGCATCTAGACACGTTTAAGGATATGCCAAAAGAATTTCTAGATGAAATAGAACAAGTTTATACACAATATGTTCTACCAAAAAAGGTATTACCTTCTATGCGTTCAATGCAATTTGCAGGAAAGCCAGTAGAGATTTCACCAAATAGAATGTATAATTGTGCATATATGCCTATTGACGATATTGAATGTTTTAATGAGGCAATGTTCTTATTGCTTGGTGGAACTGGAGTTGGATATTCTGTTCAACATCATCACATAAAGCATCTTCCTCCTGTTTCAAAGCCTAGTCTAAAAACTAGGAAATATGTATTAGAAGATTCTATTCAAGGATGGGCTGAGTCAGTTAGAATTTTAATGGAATGTTATACTGGTGGACGAAAGAATACTCCTAGATTTGATTATAGTCAAATAAGACCAAAAGGGAGCATATTGAAAACTAGTGGTGGAAAGGCTCCCGGCCCTGCACCATTAAGAGAATGCTTAGTTAAAATTGAAGGAATGTTTCAAAATATGGAAAATGACCATCAATTAACTTCTCTAGAATGTCATGATATGTTATGTCATATTGCTGATGCAGTATTATCCGGTGGAATTAGAAGGTCTGCTTTAATAGCACTCTTTAGTGCTGATGATAATAAGATGATTGGCTGTAAATCAGGACAATGGTATAATGATAATCCCCAAAGGGGGCGAGCAAATAACTCAGCATTAATTCTTAGACATAGAATTAAAAGACCTGTATTTGGGGAAATATGGAAGAGGATAAAAATGAGCGGTTCTGGAGAACCCGGAATATATTTCTCACATGATAAAGATTGGGGAACAAATCCTTGCTGCGAAATCGCACTTAGACCCTATCAGTTTTGTAACCTGACTGAAATAAATGCTAATTCAATTAATAATCAGAAACAATTAGAAAATAGGGCTGTAGCGGCGGCATTCTTAGGTACATTACAAGCCGCCTATACTGATTTCCATTATCTAAGACCAGTATGGCAAACAACTACAGAAAAAGAAGCACTATTGGGTGTATCAATGACTGGAATTGCTAGTAATAATTGTAATCAATTAGATATTGAACATGCCGCCGGATTAGCAGTAGCAGAAAACCAAAGAATAAGTCAAATACTTGGTATAAATTCTGCCGCTAGAGTAACTTGTGTTAAACCATCAGGAACAACAAGTTGTGTAGTGGGTTCATCATCAGGTATTCATGCTTGGTTTGCTCCTTACTATATTAGAAGAATGACTATTAATAAAAATGAGGCAATATATTCTTATTTGAAAGAAAAGATTCCTGAGTTAGTTGAAGATGATTTCTTTAAGCCGGATGAAGAAGCAAAGATAATGATTCCTCAGAAAGCCCCGGTGGGAGCAACAGTAGCAAAACACGAATCTGCTTTAGGATTCCTTGAAAGAGTAAAGCGTTGGTCAATTAGATGGGTTAGGCCCGGACACATTGATGGATTAAATTCTCACAATGTATCTGCAACAGTTTACATTAAAGATGATGAATGGGACGCTGTGGGAGAATGGATGTGGATGAACCGACACTACTATAATGGACTAGCAGTATTGCCATTTGACGGCGGCTCATATACTCAAGCACCCTTTGAAGAAATTGATAAGCCGGAATATGATAGGTTATTTTCCTATGCTAAGTTAATTGATTTAACCCAAGTAATAGAAACTGAAGATAATACTAATTTACAGGGAGAAATTGCCTGTGCAGGTGGAGTTTGTGAAATCTAAGAAAGATGTAGTTTTGGCTCATCCTTTAATACTTGACTCTTTTAAGTCAGGAAGTAGAAAGGCACAAATTCAAAATACCTATGAAGAGTATATAGCAGGTAGAATAAAACTATCAAGATATAGGCGCATAGTTAAAAGAAACCTTTTTTTAGAAGGTATAACCTTTGATACTCCGTCTACTATAAAATATTTAGAAACAAAAGTAAGACATGGCCGATACATGGAAATTAATAAGGAGGAAGAATAATGGAAGATTTACAATATAAATATGAGTTAAATATTAATATTGGGGAACCTAATGATAGTTCTAGATATTACAGTCAAAAAATAGATTTTTCTTCTTCATATCGAATTAGAGGCTCAAATAATAAAAAAGTTAATGTGAGCGTTAATCCACCAAGAGCGGGCTATAGAAAAAAGGGAGAACCTATAATTAATGAAATAGCATCATCATTAACTACTGCTTTTGGTTGGGGAAGGAGACAACAATATGACGTTTATCGCGCACCCGATGATTTTGATATAATGTTTGAGTTCGGTACAGAAAATAAGGGATTTGTTTTAATTTCTAGAGAAAAACCACATTATAAATTAATGGGTCTTAGGACTGAAAAGAAGAACATGACTACTGCCTTATCTAGAGTTATATATAGGTCTTGTTTTGAAGAAGATGGCAGAAAATTAGGTAACTATTTGATGCAAATGGTAACTTTACCAGAAAATGTTTCGTATGCTATAGAAAATAGAGCACCTTATGATTTCTTTCATGATGGAAACAGAATAGAATCTAGATTAAATGTAAAAAGAATAAGTGACCAAGAATGTGCTATGGAAATTTCTGATGGTGTATGGGGAGCAATTTCAACAAAGGAATTAGATAGATTTATGAATTCTTATCATTTAGGACATACTCGCTCAAAGAAATGGAATATGTGTAGTCCTAAGAAACTATGGACAGAATTGATAGGAACACCTCCTTCTGATATACAATTAAAGAGGATGAAAGGGTTTCTTTCACAAAATAGAACAGATGCTATTGTTGAAGAGAGAGCAAAGAAATTAATGAAAGATGTTCAAGAAAGATATTCGGACAGAATAAAAATTATAATAGAAAAAGATGGAATAAAGGAAGACAATAGTGTAGTCACTAAAATGTATGTTAAAGGAAAAATAGCAGATTGGTTAATCGTAGATAGAGCATGGAAATCTAACGTACAAAAAGTAAAAACTTTTGTATATAGAAACAATGAAACAATTTCTAGTACCGGTAGAAGACGATACCGAAAGCCTAAATATGAAGAATATCAACAGGGATGGTGGTCAGGCCCAATTTGTATTGATAACATACATAATAATTCTAGTGTTGGCGACCAGTTTGTTGCTAGGGCGATGGCTTTACTTAATGATAGTAATACAGTTAAGTTAGTTAATACAATAAGCCAATACTTAACAGCAGGTATGATGGATGGAACCCAAATGCAACGCCTAAGTTGGGATGCTATTGGTAAAGAGGATGAAAATTGGTCAGAATTAGACTATATGAAATTATTGGGAGTGATATAATGAAGTGTATTGAATGTAAATCAGAACAAAATGAATATAATGAAAGACTTGGAGAAATAACTTGCTCAGATTGTGGGTTTGTTCATATAGAAAATATGCCGGAAGAAACAGTTAGTGGGTATGGGCATCAAGACTTCTATGTAAGAAACGGAGATAGAGGGGTATTAGGTTCTATTTTCTCATTATCTGATATGAAACATCAAAAGAACAAAAGTCTAATGAGAAATTTATATAGAACCGCGAAGTTTTCTAGGTCTGAAGAAAGCATGAAAAAGGGAATTACAATATGCAATATGGTATTGTCTTATCATCAGCCTAGTCCTGCTCTTAAGGAATTAGTAGCGTCTAACTATAAAAGAATATATAAGAGTGGGCAAATGAGAGGAATAATTTTAGAAGTTAGAGCAGTAGCAGTAGTTTTCTATACTCTTAGAGAATTAGGAGTATCAGTGTTACTTAAAGATATTGCTAAAAGGAATAATGTTAGTCCTAAAAGGGCATCAAAGGTATCAAAAAGAGTAGCAAGAATTTTAGGAAAACCTTGGGTATTACATCAAATAAATACTGATGGATGGATAACTGTAACATGCCAAAGTTTAGAAGCAGATTCACGGGTAGCAACATTGAGTGATTTTACTTCTGACGCTAAGAGAGTGGCCCGCTATCTTAAGACATTTATGGATAGAAGAGACTTAACCTTTACTAGAGTTAATTTAGCGACTTCTATTTATATTGCTTCTATATTTAGAAGACAGATTGGTTTAAGTAATTATAGCCAAATAGAAGTAGCAAAGGCGGCAGGTGTAGTTGATACATCAGTTAGATTAGGGCTAAGAAACTTTTTGAAAATGAATGGAATGACTAAGAGTGAAATGCTACAAATGCCAATGGAAATGTTTTTGGAGGGAATAAGATATGAATAAGAAGAGAAAAATATTAATAATAGGAGTGGGGGGTATAGGTAGTTATTTAACGCCTTTATTGTCTCAGACAAAGTTATATGAAATAACGATTGCCGACCCCGATACTTTAGAGAAAAAGAATTATTTATACCAAAACTATGATGTAATGTTTGATAAGGCTAATCCTGTGTTTAAGGTTGATGCCTTAAAATTAACCGAACCCGCAAAAAAGATACCATATCCAATATTAACAGAACAACAAATTAAAGGATTTGATTTAATAATTTGTTGTGCAGATAACTTAGATGTTAGGCGGTTAGTTTATAGGCAAGGATTCGGTGAGTCATGTATGTCGAAATGGCTTGATTTACGGGCGCAAGGTAGAAATGCTGCCTTAATAAGTTATTTGGCAGATAAGAAGTATTCAGACACCTTTCTTTCAGGCCCAGAAGGTTCATTTTCTTGTCAAGGTGAGGCGTTTAATAAAACTAATAACGCAACAGATGTACATTTCATGCATGCTGCTATATCCGGTTATGCGGCACAATGGATTCAAAGATGGTTCAATAATGAACAAGTAATAAATAAGTTTTTTATAAATGGGTGATATAAATGTGGACAAAAGAAGAAGAAGAAGAATTAAAGACATTAACAGAGTTAGGTCTTAAAGATAAAGAAATTCACTATTTGTTGAATGATAAGTTTAATACTAATAGGACAATGGAAAACATATCCACGAAGAGACATATGATGCCTTCTAAGAAACTCCTAGTTTCACTACAGCAAGAGAAATCTATAAAATATGAAGATACTCAAGAAATGGATGCAAAGATATTAACTACAAAAATATCTCATCTTTTAATAGGAATTACTCCGGCAGAATATACTTGGTTTGATAAATTTTATCATTGGATAAAAACAAGACAGGCTCGTAAACAAATGACTAAAATGGATAAAGAAATAGTCCATTTAGAAAAACAAAAAATTCGACAAGAGATAATGTTCTTGGAAGAAAAACTAAAAACGGTAGGTAGATAAAATGAAAAAATGGACAGAAAAGGAAATAGAATTAATGCTAAAGTGTTGGGAGAAAAATCTTTCTCTTTCAGACACATCAAAGGCATTAGAAAAGGCAGGTTTTTCTAGAACAGTAACAGCAATACCATTGAAGTATGTGCATGTTACTGGAAAGAAATGGGATGAAAGACCAGAAGCAAAGGAAGAAACAAAGAAAGAAACAAAATTAGATTGGTCAGTTATAGGAGCATTAATGGTAGCGGCCGCAATCATAATAGTATGGTGGACTTCATAATGATGGGGGAATTAGATATGGATATTTTGGTAAAAGACCCTGACTGGAAACAACAGATTGCTGTTTCATTAGATTATTGTGACGGCGATTATACTTCTAAGTCTTTTCTAGATACGATTTGGAATATTTCGCAAAATTCATTTGATATTCCAAGAGAAATTCAAGTAATTATTGATAAGAACGGAGATACCTTTTGTAGTGTAGGGACTCCCGGCTTTGTATCATTTGAAGGACAAGAAGATGAATTGACTAAAGACAAAAGACTAAATCTTCCTATGAAGTGTTGGATTCATACTCATCCTTTTGGTGAAGCCTATTTTAGCGGCACTGACCAACGGACAATCAATACTTGGAGAATGTTCTTAGAAGATGCAATTGTTATTGGTTTTATGCAAACGGCTAGAGTGAACATTAAAGAAGGATATACACAAATTACACATTATGGAGATGTTGGAGTTGAAGAAGAATGATATATGACGATGATAGTGATGAAGAAGTAGAATGGATGGAAAAAGGTGAGTAAAATGATGACCAAAGAAAATAGCAGACAGACACAATTGGAAGAATTTGGATTTATATTCGGGAGGGATATAGAATGAAGAAAATGTTTACATTATTGCTGTGTGCCTCACTTTTAGCAGGTTGCTCAGTACCTACTCCTGATGATATATTTGATAATAACGAAGAAGTAGTATTAAATGGTTGGGATAATTTAACTGGAGAGTTTACAGTAATAGTTGATGAGAATAATTCAACAGTTGCTCCAATAATAACATTGGGTTCTAATAACACATGGTTAGAAGTGAATAGTTTTAACTATACTGCAACTCATCTAAGTTTTGAAATAGTTAATAACACTGTGATATTCAATAACTATACTTTTAATAATCCCGGTTACTTAATTCAAGATGGGTTTATGTTAAGTGAAGGTTATGCACCTAATTATGGTAGTGCGGAATTACATTTTCCTGTATTTCCTTTTGATATAACTATTAACTATACAGTTGTTTATAGGGAGTGGAACGGAAGATGAATGAACACATTATGTTGGGGTTATTCCTTGGAATAATATTCATTACGCAATTAATTATCATTTCTTCAATAGGAAAAATGGTGATGCATATGTTGTCTAGATTTAATGAAATGTTTTTATTAGTAGGAGGAATAAAATCTCTTGACGACCTTATTGGGGATATTAGGTCTTCTTCAGAAGAACCAGTATTATTTGAGGATATGGGGAGCAAATGAAAACAGCAGTAAATGTGCGTTTTCCCGCCCCATTACCTGCGGAAATACCGTGTCCTATTTGTAGAGTAGAGCAAGGAAAAAAAGGAAGGGGATGTCTTGCTTGTGAGTTTTCTGGTAAATTACATATTACAGTAGATGCCAAGATTCCTATTCAAAGAGGGCATATAATAAAATATGTAGCAGATAATATGAAAACGGTATCTGCTGAATTAACTAAAAAGTATGGATTGGTTCCTGAAGTAGAAACAATAGAAGTTTTTGAATGTGAAAACGGCCAATTTGAAGTAGTTCAAATTAGTAGTATTGGTGGAGCCTGTTGGGTAGTTAATAGATTAGATGATTTTGAAGACCCAAAATATTTTACTTCAACAAAACAATTAAAAGATTTTAAAAAGGGAGTGATGGAATGAAAGACATAGAATGGAAAGTACGATTAAGAAAACTTCAAAGACAAATACACTATAATGAAGAACACAAAGATGACCGGCAAACTATAGATTGGGGACATTATACTAAAACTAACTTATATGTTTCACAGAATTGGTTAAGGGAAAATTATCCTGAAACATTAACTGCATGGCAAAAGATTGAAGAGGATAAACTAAATGAGGAATCTAATGAGATTCCTTCCGATGTAAAGGAAATGATAAACATGATTATAGTAAGTGCCGAATATAATCCAGAACTTAGGAACACGGCTTGTACTACAATAAAATCCTTACTTAAACCTTATTGGAGTTTGGAAGCATGAAGGATGAAATAATAATAGCAAGAATTCCTCGTAATGTAAATGAGGAATTAGTAATAAGAACAGCAACAACATGGAATATTAACATTATAGATATTCGATGGTATAAAAATGGAAAACCCACTCAAAAAGGAGTTAGAGTTAATGAAGAGGAATTCCCTCTTTTATTAAAGGGATTAGAATCAGTATCAAGGAGAAATAAAAATGCCAACATCAATACGGGAAATGAAAGCGAAGATTAAAGAAAAACTGGTTTGGGGAACACATGTCAATACTGAAGTATATCATTTAATGATTAAATATTCAGCAAAACAATTAGATAAACTAGCAGAAGGAATAGTACTTGCTTATGACTCAGATGAAGAATCCAAAAGAATTACTGAGAAACATTTTAATGCAGCAATAGTAAATATGTTATTAGGAGAGGAAAACCAATGAAAATAGAAGAAATGAAAAAAATTACATTAATAGAAGAAACAGCATCACATAAAGAAAGGCATCCCAGTGATAAAAATGAAAGAAATCCCAATAAGGGAGTTAGATATGAAAAGCGTATTGAAGAAATTTCTAATGAGCCTACACCAGACGCAATAAAGAAGGCACAACAGTTAATTGAAAATGCTAAATATGCTTCTTTAACTATAGATGATATGTGTCCTAAGTGTAATAGCAAAATTGTTTGGAAAGGTTCTACTAAATATAGGAATGTCCATTGTCGTTGTTCTAAGGGGTGTTTAATATGAGTCTCGCAAGGTTAGCAAGAATGTGCGAAGTAATTGAACATCAAACTCCTACTGAAAAGATTGAGATTATATCCAACTCAATGAGTTCTTTTTCGAGTAAGAGCACTTTAATCCATATTCTTAGTATGGAATATCCAACTAATAATATAGGAAAGGCGCGAGCAATTAAATGGGTTGCTAATGCTATGGGATTATTCGAGGATGAAGTTGCTAATCATTCTTCTATTTGGGGAGATATAGGTGAAGGAGTTTATCAATTGGATTCAGATAATGAAACTGATTCTGAGATTACTCTAAAACAGATGTTAGCATTATTAACGATGGACTGTTCATCTATGGGAGGAAATTCCTATACTCTTTTTGATGAACACTTGAATATGATGAGTGCGAGAGAGAAGAAGTGGTTTATTAGATATTGGTTACAAAAGCCTAGAAATGGAGTAAATAATAAGGTTCCATTAAAGGTTATGAAGAAATATTATACTGATGATAATATAGAAAAATACTATCAATATAATTCTGCCACTCACATTTGTGAATATCTAGAAGGTGGAATTAAACCAGAATGTATATTGCGACATGGGCATTTTGTTAACCCAATGTTGGCTAAGGCTCGCAAAGGAAAAGAAAAGCCTACTAACTATCTTGTTGACATTAAGTATGATGGTAATAGGTATCAAATACATAAAGCAGGTGATTCAGTAATTATATTCAATAGAAAAGGTAAAATTGTAACAGACCAATATCCTGATGTTGTTGATATAGTAAATGGATTTGAAGAACATAATATAATTCTCGATACTGAAATCTATCCTGTAAATCCTGATGGTTCTCCTGCCCCTCACAAAATATTAGGTAAAAGAGTACATTCAAAGGATAAGAATAAAGCAGTTAGAGAATGTCCTGTAAAGATGGTAGCATTTGATTGTTTATCTAGAAATAAGGTTCCTTTGATAGAAAGACATCTAATAGATAGGCTAACACATCTGACTTATATTCCATCTGAATATCGTGCTGAAACCTTTAATGACCACACTATTCAATCAGCCTATAATATAGCAATAGATAGAGGATTTGAAGGCATTATGATTAAAGACACTACTATGAAGTATCAACCCGGAAAGAGAAGTAAAGGATGGTTAAAGTATAAGCCTCCCCGATTCAATTTTGATGTTGTAATAACTTCTGCTAAATATGGTGATGGAAAGAGGGCTAATGTTTTTGGTACTTTTGGAATATCAGCAAAGAATGGTTCTGACTTTGTATCTGTTGGTAAAGTCGGAACTGGATTTAGTGATGCTCAACTTTCTCTTTTAACAAGAAATCTTCGAAAGCATATTGAAAGTCATGAAGGAGACACATATCATATGTTACCTAGAATCGTTTTAGAAGTAACATGTGACTTAGTTACCAAGGATGCCGCAGGTAATATTGGATTGAGATTTCCTCGATGTATTAGAATAAGAGATGATAAGTATGCTGTTGATGCTGATACTATCCAAAGGGTACAGGAGTTTATGTAAATGATTAAAGCAGGTGATTTCACCATAATAGACCTTAAGCCCTATAGATGCGTAAAAATAGAAGCGGGAGTGGCCTTTTTCCAGTCGGCTATGGACGACACGCGGGGTAGATTGAAGCAGATGCCTATAGAATTGGCCCCTTACTTTGGAGAAAATGGCGATATTGTTATTCCAGACAAACCAAGGATGACTAGGAAGCGATTAAAGCGATTTGATTACATGAGCGTGGTTAAATCCGAAACGGAAATGTCGCTGTCACATGACCTTGCTTTTCTTATTGCGGAACACCTTGAGTCTTTGGTTTCTCAATTGGCTTCAATAGCAGAATCAAATGCAATAAGGCGGGGAGATGAAAGAATAACTTCAGCACACTGGTATTGGTTAGACATTGCTCCGGGTGCGGGAATGGGTTATTGGGAAGATAATGTAGAAACAGCGAAAGATTACAAAAAGTATATGGGGGTAAAGTAAAATGTATAATAAAGACCAACTAATAGGAATATTGCTATGTTTACCGAAACCGGAAATTCATATATCTAGGGCAGATAATATAGGAATGGGATATAGAATACGACTTAGACTAAATATTCGTGGAGAATCCGCATTTCTAAAAGGAGTAAAGAGAAGCCTAGAACAACACGGAATTAAATCTTTATATAAAGATAAGGAACATAATAGTAGACCAAGACCTATATTGCGAGTTAGTGGAATAGTAAACTTACATTTAATTTCAAAATTAGTTGATGTGGGTTTGCCCGATGCAAAAAACGCATGGGAAGATTTTAGAGAAGTAGTTGAAATATTTGATAACGGAGAACACCATACTCCTGAAGGATTAGATAGAATATTAGAAATTAAGGGAGTAATATAATGAATGCAGAAGAACCTAGTATAGAGGATATTGCTATGTTAGAAAATGTTCTTATTCCGGCAGTAGGTAAGGGCTGTAGAGAATGTGGTAACAAATATTTTAGTTATCAAGCGGGACTGAGTATAGAAAAGGAAAGCAAATTATTTTTACTTTCTGTTGAGTGTTCGTGTGGAGCAGATTACGTTGAAGTATTAGCCGCGAGGTTATTTAATGATAATGAATATGAAGAAGAGTAGACCAATTATAATTGTAGGGAAACCCGGAACAGGAAAAACTACTAAAGCACTTGAATTGTTGGAAACCCCAATTATTCAATATGCTAATGAATATGACTTAGTGGATAACTATAGTTTGTCTAAGGATAAAGGAATTCTTATTGAAGAAGTACATTACAAGGCTAATGTTGATTTAATATTAAATAGTCTTAGAGAATATTCTGGACAAATAATATTAACGTCATTAAATCAAAAGGACATACCTAAATCTATTAAGAATTTTTGTAAAATACAAAGGGCAGGCACAAAGAATTGGTCACAAGAAAAGATAAAAGCAGTTGCTCCTAATTCTTATGATGCTAAAGAATTTACTTTAACTATATTTGAATTGCTTAAAGATTATTTAAAGAATTCGAATAGGGATGAAGTTATATTGAAATTAAAAATCAATAGACCATCTGATTTTCAGATGTTATCGTGGTTATCTGATAATATTAGTCCTAATAAAATAGCATATGTTGATTCACAAGTTAAAAGAAAATGGTCACAAGACTATTTTTATGAATTGTTGGGCTATTCTCACGATGCTAGTAGTTATGTTGGAATGAATATTCCTAAGAAAAGAGCAAGAAGTAATTTGGCTAGCATATGTTGGAGACTTAAACTTAAAAAGTCTGATGAACATGTAATTAAACAATTGCTTCAAGACAAAGATTTTGCCGAATATGCAAAGACAAGACTGAATAATGCGGAGTGCAGATTACTCCATCTTGGTGAAAAAACTAGGAGAAAGAAATCTGACCCAATTACCCCAGATATAAAATTAACAAGGTGGTTTTAATGAAAGAAATAAAGACAAAAGTAATTGATACTAATAATAGAAGCATGATAAACGAACACGAGATTGTTATTCAATCCAAAGGCCTGTTTGGTCCGGGAAATAAGATAAGAACAATTGCTTATTTAGAAAAGACTTCTACTCCTACTAGTGCTTTTAAACTTGAAAGAATGGAGGCTATTAAACGTCTTGTTAGACGCAGATACCCAATTAATAAAGATATTGCTATGAAAACATGGGAAATTTTATATGATTCCATCAAAGCAAAGGGTGGCCTATTTGATAGTTATAATTTATATAATAAAGCCACATTGGATTTTTATATTGAGGAATATAGAAGGTCATTTAAGCACACCCCACTTACTTTTTGTAATGTGTCTCATACTAATCAAATAAAGTTGTTTGATGCAGATATTGAATATTTTAAAATGGTTTTTGAATCTAGATGGTTAAGATGGGTAAAACTTAATCCCATAAGAGATTTAATTGATAATAATACAATTAGATATATAGCAAGGAGCAGTAATGTAAGTAAGGCTCATTATATATTTCTGCAAAAAGAAGATATACCAATACCCTCTGGTATTGGCGAGTGGCATGGCATTACACCAAAAGAATATTCTGAACTTACTATACCAGAACGCCGCGAAAGGATTGAAATAAACAGTGAAAGAAGACATTCAGTATTGCAGTTTTTGATAACTGTATATGATATTCCTTTGCGCCAAGCAAAAGTAATAATGAATACTCTTGGTGATTCTTTCATAGATTTAATTAATGAAAATTATCAAGAGGGCAAAGGAATGAATAAGGTTACTCCTAATCAGTATCTTAAGTTAAGACAAATGAGTAATAATAATGCCTTGCTCGCAATGCAAGTATTACAAGATTTATTAACTAATAAGCCAACTGTTCTTGATGAAATGGTAAAGACCACAAAGAAAGCATATAGAAACTACTCCAAAGACAATTGGGGAAACAAACCAAAAAAGTCTAATTGTATAGTATGTAATAAGGAGTTTGTTAAACCTCATCACTTAAGCAAATTGTGTTCTGATGAATGTAGAAAGACTAGGAACAACAAAAATAAGTATAAGTGGGTGAAGAATAAGTGCGTCAAACCAAAACCAAAAAGAAGAACAAAGAGAGAACGCGAACTTGACGACAATGATTTTATATCCTCCTTAAGCCTTAGAAAAAGAGTAATCCTCCTGTCAGGAGAATTTGTGGATAGAGTACAACTAGCAGAATCTCTTACAAACTGGTTTAATAAAAATAAGAAAATAATAGATACTCATGCAAAGGCCGCAGCATTTCTTCTAATAAAAGATATTGAAAATGGTGATATACATGGCGAAAAGAAAATATAAACAAATTAGAATATTAAAGTTTTTTGAAAACAAAGAGACCCCAATAGAATTTGAAACAGATGCTATGTATAGATGGATGAATCTTAATAAAAATGCAGAAGTAACTCGACAAGAATTGCCCCAATTATTGAGAATTATGGGCGGTTTTGTTCCAGTAGCAAAAGCAAAGAATCAAATATCATTATGGAGATATGAAGGTGAATAAATGTTATGGACAGAAAAATATAGACCAACTAGTTTAAATCAGATAGTAGGACAGGAACGGTTTGTTGAAGATGCTAAAGCATGGGTATATGATTCTAAAAAGCCTATGCCTAATGTATTATTGTATGGTCAAGCAGGTGTGGGTAAAACTGCGGCGGCTGTATCTCTAGCAAATGAAATATTAGAGGGGCAAACTCAAGGAAATTTCTTTGAGGTTAATGCTTCTGATGATAGACGACTAGAGGTTGTTAGAACAACAATCAAAGAAATTGCATCAACAGTAAAGATTGGAGATGTTGCATTCAAGATAATTCTGTTGGATGAAATGGATGGAATGACCGCAGATGCTCAAAATGCTTTGAGAAGATTGATGGAGCGTTATAGTGAAAATGTAAGGTTCATAATTACTTGTAATCAACGACATAAAATTATATATCCTTTACAATCAAGATGTGCAAACTATTTGTTTACGCCACTATCTAATGACCTTATGTATGATGTATTACAAAATGTTCTTGATAAAGAAGAGATATACCAATATGGGGAAAACGAAATCCGCACATTCATATATGGGTTCGATGGTGATTTGCGTAGAGCGATTACGGAACTGCAAGCCGCAACCGCAAGTAAAACCCCATTAACAATGCAAATAAATAAAATGCTAGAACCTTATGACCAATTAGTGACTAGTATTTTGAATAAACAATATGAATCCTCTTTGTCTAAGTGCCATGATATGATTGCCTTATCGGTAGATATGAAAACTCTTTGTGTAGGACTACATGATTCAGTATTAAATAAAGAGATGGATAATGCAACTAAATTCAAATTATTAAGGGTAATAGGTGAAGCAGAATGGAGAAGCGGAAATATGACCCCAAAGGTTTTAGTATCGTGGATGATAGGACAGATGATATAATGTTGAGAAAAATATTTAATATGCTAGATGTAAATAGTGATGGCAAAGTAGATGCTCTTGACATGAAGAAGGCATTATTCCGATATGAATGGATAGTAGTAACAGGACTATTACTTACAATTATTCCAATGGGAAATGTATTGGGTTATACTAATATTGACTCCGATTTCTTTTGGGCATTAGCAGGTCTATGTCTAACAGTTGAAGGAGTTATAGAGTTATACTATGAGCAGAAACATTGGGACACAGTAAAGGGGAATAAGTAAATGTTAATGGACGCATATCAAAGAAGCGCAAGAAAAACAGTAATATATCGTAGAGAGCAGATGATAATTTATCCAGCATTAGGATTAGCAGGTGAAAGTGGTGAAGTTTGTGAGAAGGTTAAGAAACATCTTCGTGGCGATACTACTTCAAATCTTAAGGAAGATATTGAAAAAGAACTAGGTGATGTATTATGGTATGTAGCAAATTTAGCAACCGATTTAGGATTATCAATGGATATAATAGCCGCTAAGAATCTAGAGAAACTTAGAGATAGACAAGATAGGGGTGTATTACAAGGAGATGGTGATGACAGATGACAGAATATACTATTGGGGATATTACTGGCTTGCTTCCAGAAAATAGTACCTATAAACAGGGAGACATTTGGATTGCAGATTTAGGTGAAGCATTAGGTCATGAACAAGGAGGAACCCGCCCAGTATTAATTGTTAGCGGCACTAAATGGAATGCTAAATCAAAAACTCCTATGGTGTGTCCGTGTACTACTTCCCTTAAAAAGGGAAAGAATTATTATTGTGTTAAAATAAAAATAGGAAATAAAGCAAGTTATGTTAATGGTAGTCATGTCTATACCTTAAGTGCTAAGAGGTTTAAAACTAAAGTAGGGACAATATCAATAAGTAAAAGAATACAGATAGCAAATACAATTAAAAAACTACTGTATGTAATATCAGATTCCACACTGAATGACAGTGGAAAAAAGAAAAAACAAAAACAAGAATAGGTGAGAAAAAATGAGTGAAATAAACGAGAGCGTTAAGAATGAAATAAGAAAGGCATCAGTAGTCCTTGATATGGAATACGATGAGGCAGTTACTAAGTATATTAGTATCTGTGAAGTGAACAACATTGACCCATTTAGTCAGGTTGAAACAGAACAAAAGTTAGGTTTGAGCCTATGGCGACAATGGTTTAGTAGTGCTAATATGGCTAGAAAGGCAGAAAACGGAGAAACACCATCAGTACAATCTACTGGAAAGGATGATATACGCAAGCAAGCATCGGGATTCTTTATCTCAGTGTTTGAGGCTAGAGATTTAATGGCTCTACAGGCAACAAGAGTTAGTAATGAATATGAGCGTGACCCAGAAACAACCCTAAGATTAGGAAAGGTTGCTGTAGCAGAAGTAACTGAAGGCGGTTATTCTTTAACTAGATATGAAGATGGCGTAGAACAAACTATGGTTGTAAAGGCATTGCCTGCAAACCACATAGAGGTTGATGTTAACCAATACATCATTCCATTAGACACTATGGATTGGAGTAAGAGAAAGGGTAAGCCACTTCCAAAGGAACAATTCCGAATGAATGGTGTATTCTTAGGAACAGTAGATGGTGACTTTGGTTTGTATCAGTTTTCATACAAGGGAGAATCTTCTAAGGATTTCCTACCAAAGACCTTTGAGCATATTCATATGACTGTTATCAGAAATGATACCAAGCCAAATATGATATACGGGTTTACTAATGTAACAGCAGAAACACTAGTGGTTAATAGTGATTTATCAGAAGATGACCCAATGTATTTAGATACTGCTGGTCATGATATAGCGGCATCACTAATGGAAGCGGCATCAGATAATTATTCGCCACTAGTTGATTTAGATAGATACCACGCTACATTAGCAGATAAACAATATGTAGATAAGTATGTAGTAACAGATGGTTCTGTATCAGCAATTAACATGAAGCCTAATGAGAAGACAGGGACTAGGAGAATGACTATCAATGACCTTAATTCTGACTTCGATTATGAAGGCGGGGGATGGGCAGGAACTACTTGTTGGGTTCCTAACTACATTGATATTGATTTTGGTATAGGTTCTAATGTAATCGTTGTTGGTCAAACATCACAACGAACAGTAGATGGACATGTAGATTCAGCAACAATCAATGTAAGAGGACTATATGTTATAGAAAATAGAGGTTCTCCTGTTGATTCATATTCAGCAGAAGAAGAAGACTTTGACTGGTTTGCGTGAATAGCATGTATAACAGCAATAGACAGACCTTTAACATAGAGGGACGATTTGTTCATGGGTCAAGTTTTGCAATCCATATGGATAATGTGGATTTCATGACTTGGCGCATGAATGAAGACTCCGGGGAGTATTGGGTTAAATTCCATTACACAAAAAAAGAAGTACGGGTGAAAGTAAATGTAGAAGAACTACATGATTTAATATCTGTATGGGCAGGACAAGAATTAAATATAAAAATAGGTGAGAAAAATGGCATGGACAACTGAACAAAGCGGAAACGCTGTAAGTGAAAAGAAATTGAAAGTAACAGAAAAGGTAGACAGCAGTAATAGACAGAAGGAATGGTATGAAAACTACAAGCACCTTCAATCTGTTATGAAAGAAAAATCCTTTTCTAGATTAGTTTTGGGTATTTGGGGCGACCCAAAGAACGGAAAGACAGGAATAGCAATAGATTTTCCAGAAGATAAAATCTATGTATTGGATTGGGATAGAGGCGTTGAGTCTACTTGGCGAGAACATCACGATTGTACTGACAGAATAGAGGTTCATAATCCTGTTATCATTGGTGAAGATAATATTGTAGACATAAATAAATCGGAAGAAGAGTCTTTGAATTTTGTTGAAATGGTAAAGGCCAAAATAGCAGAAGGAGAAAATCCAATATTTGTTTTTGATGGAGTAGATGCTTGGTATGAGGCTTGTTTACTTAAGGTGAATCCTAATCCTAGAAAAGTAACCAAGTTAATGCCTTTCCAATATGGAGAAAGGAATAAGGTGTTCTTTTTCTTGATGAAGGCAATATATAATCTTGGGTGTGATGTAATTTATATTACTCATGCCGCAGAACAATATGTAGATAATGCTGTTGTTGGATTTGTACCGGTATGGAAAAATTGGGGAGCCATTTTAGAACAAGAAATTAGGTGCTATAAGAGAAAGAAAGGCAAGGAAGTAAAATTCTTTGCTGAACTTATTGGTAGTAGAACTAACGGACAATTAGTAGGTAAGGTTTGGACAACTAGAGAAGGAGTCGCTCCTAATATTGTATGGAATGGTATTCCGGAATTAAGAGAGAGAAAGATATGAGATTTTTAGTAGATAATAAAGTGATGATAACGGCATTGGAAACCATTCTGATGAAGGGAAAATATAAGAAAGGGGATTCTACGGAGACTAGAATAATTAGTGAATATGTTTATGTAGATGGGAATAACAATAACATTACTTTATCTAATGCTAATCATTATTGTGGGTGTAGCCTCACTATCAATGAACCTGTACCTGTTGCTAAAAAGATGGCTTTTATTATTGAGGCACAAAAAGCAATCAAATATCTTAAGACATTTAATGGAGAAGTCAGTTTCACTTTTGGTGATAGTTTATTGATGAGAAATGGGACTCGTCAAGCAACATTGCCAATTGTGACTGACCATCCTGCTGTTAATATGATTAATCGAATAATGGAAATGGAACTGGAACAGGATATGCCTACAATTGGAAAGACTAAACTTGAGACTAAAGTAGTAGTAAATTCTCTTAGTTTGATTGAAGCAGTAAAGGGATGTTCAGCAGTTAATACAGGCGCGTATAAGTTAAATTATGATGGAGAATCATTGAAGGTATCTTCATCTAAACGACAAGAAGGATATACTTCTAATGTTCCAATGATGACTCATGAAGGAGAGCCCTCAACATTAGTTATAGCACAGCCTTTTCATAAATTCATAAACGGAATTAGTATCTTGTATATGAGAGATGATAGTCCTCTCTATATTATAGGAACAGATAGAAAAATAGTATTAGCACCTAGCGTGGAATTAGAATGATAATAGCAGCGATTGATAACCAAAATAAACTTGTATTGCGTTGGCGAGATAAAGATGGGATTAGAAAAGAAAACCTAATTTCTTATTCTACTTTTCAACCATATTTTTATATTTTGGCGGGCGACACACAATATCCTGTTGCTGAAATAAAAGAACGGGGAGCCAAATTTAAAATAGCAATATCTTATGTTGAAGATGGGTCTGTGGATTTAAAGGGCCGACCATTAACTAAAGTAACTTGGTTGCCTGCAAATCCAGCATATAATAGAACTATTAAAGGATTATGGAATGAAACTTTTGAAGCAGATGTTCCTTTTCATCATAGGTATGCTGTGGATATATTAGAGGAAATACCTGAGTATGATATGATTAAGTGGTATTGGGATTTAGAATGGCAACAAGGTGGAGAACATGATGGTGCTATTACTTGTATTTCTTTAACTACTAATAATGGAAATGAAGCATATACTTGGTTTCCAGATATGAAGGATAATCCAGAAAGAGGGTTTCATGCTAATAACATAACCGTTTTTAATTCTGAAAGAGAGATGCTTGATAGGTTTATTAGAGATTTGAATAATCAAGACCCTGATATGTTAATCTCATGGTTTGGTTCAAAGTTCGATTTACCTAAATTGATTGAAAGACTTTATGCTAATGGGCTTGACCCAAGAGAGTTATCACCATACCATGCTGTAAAGGGAGTATATTTTAATGAAGGAATCAAATTATCTAAAGCAGTAAATAACTATTCTCCTATCGAACAGCCGATTAAAGGAAGAATAGTTCTGAATTTAGATTTAGCCTTTGAAAGACAATGGAATGATTCACAAAGAGGAACACTACCTTCTATGGCATTAGATTTTGTATCTGAAATTGTATTGGGAGAAAAGAAATTAGTCAGTGAGAAATTCCCAGATAAAAACGAATTCTTTGCTAGAGGTTGGTTGGAAGATACTGAAACATATCTAAAGTATGCTCTTAGAGATACTGAATTACTTAAAAGAATAGATGATGAAAATTATACTTCAGAAGCAATGCTATCATTACAACGGCTACTAGTCGCTCCATTCGATGCATGTTTCTATGCATCTAACATGGGCGGAATATATTTCATGCGTAAGGCGACATGGAAAGCACCAACAGGAAAGAAGGATGAAATACAAACCTATCGTGGGGCTATGATATACAATCCTAAGACCGAAGGTACTAATGGGCTATATAAAAATGTGGCCGCCTTTGATTTCGCAGGGCTATATCCTAGCATGATGATTGCTCGTAATATATCATGGGAAACTAAATCAACAGAACCTACTGAGTTCGCAGTTAATATCCTAACACCAAGAGATTTTAGTAAGGTTAATGAGAAAGAATATTTGTATTACAAAACAGACAAGTTGGGTTTATTGCCAAAGGCTGTATTGGAATTAAAAGAGTTGCGCGATAACTATAAACGTAATATGAAGTTAGCCACAACCAAAGAAGAGAAGGCAAAATGGAATAATAATCAACTAGCAGTAAAAAGGCTAATGGCGAGTTTCTACGGCATCACGGCGTATCAAGGATTTGGTTGGGCTGACGTTGATTTAGCCGCATCAATAACAGCGAGTGCTAGAGAAGCAATTAGAGAAGCAGCATTTAGGGTGAGAGAATTATGAAGAAATATAACTGCGAAACTTGTATGGATTTGAAGAATAAATACATGAAGATTGGGATGAAGAAAAGAGTTTCAGGTTGTCCTGATTGTGGTGATTATAGTATTATAATGGAGAGAGAATTATGAGTTATTATGGCCCAGACACTACCTGTTCTGTGTGTAAAGGAAATAAAAGAAATAATAGTAATTCTCGTAGAGATTTGTGCGGTAAATGTTACCTAAAAATGAAAAGAGAATATAGAAAAAGGAAAGGAATAAAATGAAAAAAAAGGATTTGCCTAAGAGCATCTGTTACATTTGTGGTGAACCGTTTGGTCATAAGGCCAACAATAATTATTTATGTGGTAAATGTTACTTAAAGAAAAAGCGTAAGGAAAGATTAGAGAAGGGATTAAAATGAGAGTAGTATATGGACACACTGATTCTATTTATGTTCAACTTCCTATGGAAAAGGCAGAAGAAACCTTAGAAGAATTAAATGAACATGTTAGAAATATCTTTCCTAACCTATTAGGTTTAGAAAATCATCCTGTAAAGTTAGAGTTTGAAAAATATTACAAGTCTTTAGGAGTTGGAGCAACAAAAAATAGGAACGCAGGTTTAATTTCTTGGAAGGATGGAGAATATCTATCAGAACCTGAATTTGTAATGACAGGATTTACTGCTAAAAGAATGTCTATTACTCCCTTAGAAAAAGAAGTACAATTAAAAATTCTTAGAATGTGGGTAGATGGTTGCCCAAAAGAGGAAATAGATGAATATTGTAATAACATCTGGAATCGGACTGTTAATGGAGAAATATGGTTGAAACAAGTTTGTAAGAGAAGCCGATATAGAAGTAATAGATTTAAAACACAATGCGAATGTGGGAAAGAGTATTCTTTTAAAAGGTTAATAGAGATTCATGCCAAAACCGCCATTCAACGCAGGAACGTAGGATTTAAAAATGCATCTAAAATACAACCAATATGTGATAAATGTGGAACTTCTGTTAGTGAATTTACTACTACGAAAGGAAAAAAGATAACAATCGGTTCTGGAATAGAAGGAGTATTAGCATATAATAACAATAATGAAAATGATATAGTAGATTCTTATGTTTATATTAAAACTAATGATTATTCTGGATTGAGTTATATTCATCCTATCACTGGTAATTTAACAAAGTCTAATTGGTTATCTGCACCTAGTATAAAAGAATTATTAGATGTTGAACCCGATTGGTCACACTATGCAAATACTATAGTAAAAAAAGCAGAACCCATTTATAATGCTATGGAATGGGACACTATAGCCATTTCTAGAGATGCAAGTCAATCTACTTTAGATGAGTGGTGGTAATAATGGATGTTGACGAATTAGAACTTATTAAAAAAAGACTACATTACCAAAGTTGGGTTAACTCCCAACAGGGCTTATATTTACCAGATAATCTTTGGTTATCGTCAGCATTAATATCGGGTGCACGAAATAGACGAAAACAACTAGCATTATATTATATCATGTGGCATAATAGAAAGCCTAAAGTAATAAAAGAATTAATAGATGATTGGATAGAATTTAACTTGTCCACACTACCAAGGACAGTAAGCCCATCAAGATTCGTAATGACTACTAATGAAATAAAAAGTTTCTTTTGGCGAAATAAACAGATATTTGATTTAACGCCAGTTAGAAATGAGTATGGACATAAGGACTATTTGTATAACATTAAGGAGACAATAAAATGAGTAAGAAACATAAGTCTAAGTTATTAGCATTATTAGAATTTCATGTAGATGGAGAGCCGTTTAATACACAGGAAGCAACAGACTTTCTAAACGCATATAAATCAAAAAATGGAATAGGTCTTCATAGATATACTCAAACTACCCATAGACAATTGGGCGCGATTTTATCAGCAAGCAAAAAATATATTATGATAAACCCGAACAAAGGAAAAAATAAATGTGCGATATGGAAATATGTAGGTGAGGAAGAATGAAATACAATTGTGGAAATTGTAATATGATATACATAAAGGAGGAAGAAGAATGAGAGAATATACATATAATTGGAACCCAGAAGAATATAACGAAGAAAGCGAAGTGTTGAAGATAACTAAATCTTCATACAATCTATTTTGTTGGTGTCCAATGAAATATAAGTTTAATTATATTGATGGGCTAAAGCAAGATACATCTCCTGCTATGATTAAAGGTAGCGAGGTGCATAATGCTAGAGAAGATTTCTTCAATGAATTTGATATAACTAAGGCAGAAAATATGAGTCATTCTGAGTTATTAAATTATTGTATTGGGCTTCACCCTGTTGATAATAATTCAGAAATATATAGAACCCTATCTACCTTTGAAGCAGATAGATTTCTGAGCGCAAAATTAGAAAACAAATTAACCGATTTTATTCCTATAATTAATGAAGTAATGTTAGATGCTGAATTAGAAATTGATAGATTTCAAAATCCTAAATTTCCTCTTAAGAGAAACTATACTGTGCATCTTCAAGGCATCATAGATAGAATGTATCATGATGAAGGAAAATATATTCCAATTGAATTAAAGACAGGACTTTGGAAAGAATGGAAGAAAACTGGAATTAGAAGAGAAATGTCTTTTTATAAGATGTTATTTGATTTAGCACCTAATGAATCCTTAGAAGAAATTGGATTAGACCCTAACATTGATATTACTCATTGGGGATGGTATTATCCAGAAAGCAATCATTTACATATTGAGAAAATAAAAACTGCTAGTATTAATGCGACCAAAAAAGGGATTGCTAGGTTAATTCATTCTTATGAATTTAATGATTGGGAAGAAAAGTATTTTTGGAAGACCTGTCCTAATTGTAGTTATTACAGCCTTTGTGATAAAGCACAAGCGGAGAGTTTTCTATGAGTGGAGTTATTAAAAGAAAATGTATCGTTAGGCAATGTAACAATCAAACAACTAATTTATATATAGGAAAGTGTAATAGTTGTTTGAAAAAGGAGGAAGAATAGTGGAAATAGATAAGATAGTAAAAAAACAATTGAACGAAAAGACTTGGACTTTTTCTGAAATATCCAATATAGATACTACAGTAAAGAATTTGTCTAGCCATGTATATGATACTTTAAGTGCAAAAGAAAAATTAGACTTAATATGGAATGAAAGCATAGGAAATAATATGACGGTTGGTCAATTGTTTCAAGAAATAACAGAAGACGCAATTGGTGTTGTTGTAGCAAAAGTGATTAAAGAGCATTTAGAAATTGCAACAATATCTTTTAATAATAGTGAGGACGATAAAAATGAAATTTCCAAGAGAAGTGTGGGCTGGAAGTCACATAAAGAACGCACCGCAGATGAAAAGGGACATAGTGAAGAATAGGCAAGAGTATATAGATTGGATTAATATGTATAATGGTAAAATGAATTGTTATACAACAGTCTATGATTTCCTACAATTTTCTGAAAGGGCAAAAGTAGAGGAGTCTATTCTTATAGATAGAATGTTTATGGATTTTGATTCCCATGATAGACCATTAGAAGATTCATTTCAAGATACTAAAAGGGTTATAGATATTTTGAATAAAGATGACTTAATGTATAATGTTTATTTCAGTGGAAAAGGATTTCATGTTATTCTATATGGGGAAGAAACAACTGATATTCGTAGCATTCAACAATATTTTACTGAATTGCATGAGGATTTTCCTACATTGGATAGAAGCGGGATTCAAACTAATCGGTTAAGGCGTATTCCTAATACTGTAAATCTAAGTAGTGATGGCCCTTACTTTTGTATTCCTATAACAAAGATAGATTTAGTTCATGGGCTTCCTTATATATTAAATAAAGCAATAAAAGGAAATCAAGTATCAGTTAGGTATGGTAGAAAATTAAAAGAATGGAAAGAACTCAAGCCAATGGAGGCTGCTGATATTGAAGTTGTTGCACCAAAACCGCCCGGAGAATTACCAATACTACCTTGTCTTTACAATGCAATAATGGTTGAGAACCCCGGACATTATGCTAGAGTATATTTAACTCAATGGTATAGAGATATTTTATCTATGGGAGAAAGAGAATTAAATCAAGAAAGTAAAGATGAGATAGTAGAGATAATAATGAAGGAATTTATACAGATTGCTTCTCATGAAGATGTATGGTTAGATTGGAATGAAACAGTTACTCGTAGATATACAAGAGGTATTGTTAATAAGGGCTACCATGCGCCGGGGTGTAAATCTAAATTAATTCCTCAAGGTTATTGTCCCGGAAAATGTTGGAGGTATTGTGAATGAATAAATTAATAATAGATAGTAGAGAGAACTCAAATTTGTATGAGTTTATTGTTTCAGAAGCAAGCAATATGAATATAAGAACTGAGAAACAATGGTTAGAAATTGGAGATTATGTTTTTTCTGATATGGCATTTGAGTGCAAGTCTGCTGTAGATTTCTTACAGTCAGTAATCAATAAGCGTCTTTGGAATCAAATAGATAATATGGATAGGCACTATGAACATACTTTTGTTATTATTCATGGTTCATTAAAAGATGCATTACAATATAATAAATTTGTAAAAATGGATATTCCACAAAAATTATTAATCAACAAATTTTATGGTGGCATTGGAAAAATATCTCTTGATACTGATTGTTCAGTGATGTGGTTTGAAAATGAAAAGTTGGCCGCTAGAATGATATTGACTCTATGCAAAATGAGGCCAATAGACAGAAAGATTATATCCCCTAGTCTTCTGAAGCGAATTACTACTGATGACCTTAGAGTGAATCTTCTGTGTTCTATTAAGGGAGTAAGTGAAACTAAAGCAAAAAAATTAATAGAAGCATATGGTTCTATTATGGAAATTGGGGAAGCCCCTATTGGGGAAATGACAAAAATAGATGGAATAGGTACATCTATAGCAGAACGAATTCACGATGTGTTGAATAGTGAAAATAAACAGGTGATATAAATGGAAGAAAATTATGATGAGTTATTTTATACAATTGATGAAGAAAGACAAATTAAGCCTACTTTGGCAAGAAAAATGGTATTGCCCGCAGTAGTACAAGATTACGCTACTGCTGCTGAAAAGATTTCATATTACAATGAAGTTCCTGCCGCACTGTCTTTTTTTGTTATACTTGGTCAAGTAGTTAAGGACATGGTAGCAGTAGAAAACAGAGGTAAAACTGATGACACAAGGCTACAGTTTTTATGGATGCAAACTTCAGGAACAGGCAAATCTACATTAAATAATTGGTATATTCCTATTATAAAAAGTGCTTTTGAAGGTATTAATTCAAAGCATAATACTAATTTTAATATCTTTGATATTACTGATTATACTGATGCTGCATTAATAGGTTCAATGGATAAAGAAGACCAACAGGTTGAAGATGATAACGGCAATATGGTTAGAGTTAGTGTAGATGTTCACATTCCGGGACAATTAGAAGGAGATGGTATTGCTATATGGGATGAGTTTGAATACTCTGGGGTATTTAAGCAATCTCAACATAAAGAAAACGCAATTGTATATTTAAATACTTTTATGAATACTTTATGGGGAGAAACTTGGGTAATCAAAAAGAAATTAAAGGTTGGAGATGAACCAATGGAATGTAGATGTAGAAGGTCGGTATTCGCTACTACCTATATTCCTAGAAATTTAAACAATGTTATTGCTGAAAAGGGAGTATTGCAAAGAAAATTAATTTATATTCAAGAGGTTCCTCAACACATTCAAGAAAGAATAAGATTAATGATAGCACATGATTGGGGAATTGTTGAAACAGATATAAAAGAATCCACATTAAGATTCTCTAATAACTTTGTAAAATTATATGATGCTGTAAAGGAAAAATTTGATGAAGTAGGGGGCGACCCATCAAAGGTAATTACTGTTCCTCAATCTGCTAGAGATGCTTTAATTAGAGAATGTGTTTTAATGGAAGAATATGTCAAGGGGACGCGACCTGAAGTTATTGACACAATGAATACTTTTATCAACAGAACCTTAAAACACATGCAAAAACTTGCAGTATTGTGTTGTATTGCAGAAGCCCCTAGTATTAAAGACAAATCCAAAAGATACCAAGTTTCGGCCAATAATGTAATTCAGGCATCCTCTTTAATCCGACAATGTTATAAGAGTCTAGTGGATTGGCTTGATGAGGCACTAATAGGGCGTAAATCTGTCTTACAAAATAAGGCTAATTTATCTGCTTTCAAAAAGGTTTACAGAAGTTTATCCATCAATACAGCAGACGGTTGGGTAAATAAAACAACTATGTGGGAACATATGAGAAAGGAAACCGGAAAGAGAGATGGTATGTTATACAAATGGTGGCCTAGTGTTAAAGAATACTTTGAAGTCATGAAAGATGGAAGAAGTAATTATGTTAGACTTAAGGAGGATATAAAATGAAGTGGGAAAATATGTATTTGGTGTTTGAAGTAGAACAAGGGCCAAAGACAGTAATTGAAACTTTGAACACATATGGTAATCAAGGATGGGAATTAACTGAAATATTACCAATAGGACAAGAACAGTTAGTAGCATTTTTAAAGAGAAGGTTTGATATTGTAATGCCTGACCCAAAGAAGGCTCAAGCAGATAAGGTAAAGGCATTATGGGGTGTTGATGGTGATGACGAAGATGAATGATGTATTAGCAATAGATATAGAAACCAAAAATATGTCTACAGATATTGGTGGCTTCGGTAATACTCATATGTTTCTTGTTTCTACTTGTTGCACATGGGACGGAAATAAAGGAACAATTTATATTGATAAGCCCGTAGATTCAGTAAAGAAAACAGGAGCGGAAGTTAAGCCATTATCTCAATTAAAATATGACTTAGATGACCATTTTGAAAAGGGCGGAAAACTATTAGGCCATAATATTGTTGCGTTTGATTTACCTATATTAAGAGATTCTATGGATATATATTGTATAAGAAAATACATAAAGGAAAAACAATATATTGATACTAGTAAATTAATATTAAAGAATACAGGAGAAAGATATTCCTTATCTAATTTAGTACAACATACTTTAGGTGAAGATAAATTAATGAATAGTGCAGATGCTCCGGTAATGTGGAAAGCCGGTGAATATGATGCAGTAGCAGAATATTGTTTGAAAGATTGCGAGTTAGTATATGATTTGTGGAAGCATGGGAAAGAAAACAACTTTGTAAAAGGTTTTAGTACAGAAAAAGAAGAAGAAAGAAAAATGGAGGTGGAATGGTAAATGTCAACTTTTGAAGTTATGATGTGGATAGTCTTTATCCTTGTTGTCAGTTTGTTATTTTTCGCAGCATTTGGGTCACAAAATGTGTCTCATGAATCAATAGAAGAATATATGAATGAATTGGTTAACGAGGAAAGTGAACGCGTTGGCCCTTAAACAACAATGTCCTTTTTGTGTTTTGGAAACTATTCCAAGGCGTGTTATGGGGTTTTATGTCGGTTCTCCGAATAGAGTTCAGTTATGGGAATGTAGAGAATGTAAATCTCTATGGTCTGAAAAAACGACCTTTATTCATACCCAAGCCTAAAATTTTTTTTATTTTTTTTTTGGTTTATTTTTTTCTACCATAAATCTATTTATTCTGTGGAATTAAAATTTAATTCTACATAATAATTTATCCCAGTTTTTGTAGTTCTATCGGCCCTCAAAATCGTCCTCTATGGCCCTTGTAGTCTCTTCTACGGGCCTTCAGTGGGCCGAATGTAGCCAACGCCCATCAGGTAGTAAAATGGCTGAGAATCGGTCAAATGGTCTAAAATTTTAGCCCCATGATTTGTCTAGTTTATAAGTGCCGAGAAACATTTCTTTACCACTCTTCTTTATTCAACTATCTATCGCGTCAACAAAACCTTCCATTGTTTTCAAATGAAGGTAGCATTGCTTCAGTAAATTATACTGTGTTTTAGTATTACTAATGTTTAAAGTTGTTGAGAAACCTTTTCCACCAAAGGGGTGTTCTCCTGCTTCTTTTGCTTCTTCGCTCTTGTAGAATTTAACCATGTATTCTACCTTTACGCCATCATCATTTTCCATATTGCTAAACGATGCTCTAGCAATCTTTGCATATACATTGGGTATAGTTACCCCTAATCTTTCTTCTTCATAGTCTAGTTCTAAAGCCATTTTATCACTCTCCCCAAAATCCTATATTGGGAGTATATTGGGAATATCTATCTCTAATAAGAGTGCTGTAATCTTTCATTGTAAGGGAATTATCCACTAGCCATGTATCTCCCCATACTGTATCAAAAGAAGAACCTTCTGGCGGATTCCATGTTTCAAAGTCTGCTACTACTAATGTGAATGAATCATCTTTAATGCAATGTTCCCAAACTAAATCTACAACATCTTGTTCTAATTCAATTATAGTAACAGATGTAACATTGGGATTATCTATTAATTTTTGATGTAACATTCCTATACCAAGACCTCCAACTAACACATCTCCTGTTGCATTATCCCATAACCATTGGTGTTCTTTGTATTCAGCGTGTGAGTCCTGCATTATCGGCATCGGGCATCCATCCTTCAATAGTACAGTGTATGGTGTGTCTGATGATTCACTCTTCATATTGAGATACATACCCCAATTATTATCAGTAGTCTCCATCGTATAGTGCGCTACTGTGAAGTTATTTGAGACTCCCTCTGGAATATCTACTACTACTCTTGTCATCTTATTTACCTCATAGTACGAAATTATACACGATATCAACAGTATCAGCAGTACTACCACCTGAATTAGTGGCAGTAAACTTCACCTCTAATGTTATGTTATCTCCTGCGGCGGGCATTGAAAGACCACCTCTACCGCCACCAAAAGTCATTTGCATTTTCTCTCCGATACCATCTGAATCTGCTAGGGTACTTGCTGTTGTTGTAGGAGTTCCTATTATTGCTACACTGTTACCGTTATTGAGTGATGTGGAACTAGTAGAAGTTAGAGTCCATTCAAAACTAGTACCACCAGTATGCCTACCAACTCCTGTGAACATTACTATTGTTCCGCTACCGCATCCAGAAAATGCACTGCCTAATTGACCTATATTCACATCTATTGATACTCCACCATTACTGAAATCATCTCCACTTATTGCAAAAGCGGTAGAACTGCATTCATTGTGTTCTCCTGTGATAGCATCATTATAGTCACCACTAGCAGATGTTGCCACACTCACATTAGATGGAGCAGATACGGCGGCTTGACCCGCTTGCGCTACTGTGGCTAATACACCCATAAAACCCAAAATATCAACCTACCTGAATCCAAGTGTTAGCAGTAACACAAACAAACGATGCTAACTCATGGTCTGCTATTGCTGCGTTTGTAAAACCTGTGGACATAGCGCAATTACTACCATTGAGTGTGACTGAATCACTAGAACCTGTGTCGTTGATTATGGTATATTGAGTGCCAACAGTACCGGATGCAGGTAATGTTACATCACCACCCGTCCAATAAACATAAGAACCTGTTTGTGCTAGTGTTAATGTCGTATTGCTTGATACTGCTACAACATCTGCTTTGTGATTGAATGTTATTGCACCAGTATTATCACCTGTAATCCAATTAGTTGCAGTAGTTCCATCATTACCTGTTATGATAAGTTGCCTATCTCCTGAATTACTTGGTGCATCAGTATCATAACCAATGATAACATTTCCATCACCTGAAAGATTCGGGCCTTGTGCGTTGTG
>Ga0208919_1000101_pt1 | contig 58446 bp, 47 predicted proteins | sample 4_EtaG_FD_184076 | JGI IMG/M metagenome (GOLD analysis project Ga0208919, IMG submission 184076) | Marine viral communities from the Subarctic Pacific Ocean - 4_ETSP_OMZ_AT15127 metaG (SPAdes) (version 3) | ecosystem: Environmental > Aquatic > Marine > Oceanic | place: Pacific Ocean | collected... | reverse complement strand
CTATTATATTGATCATTATTATTCGAAAGTGAGGCGTCATATGACGCTGGGTGGACTGACCCCCAGCGCCTACGTAGCCGCCTCTTAACATCAAGTGTCTACTAAACTAGGGGCACTCCACCTATTCACCACTCACCATTTACCATTCACACCTCACACCTCACACCTCACTCTTTATCCTGATAAAACTGCATCAGGCTTGAGAAGTCGAGTTTACCGTTGCCTTTGGCTTTATGCAGGGTGAACAGTGAGCGGGCGGCGGAGCCCATGGGGACTGCGGAAGCGCTTTGTTGGCTGACATCCATGGCGAGGCCTAAATCTTTGATCATTAGGTCGACCTGGAAGCCGCCTTGGTAGTTTTTGGAGGCCGGTGCGTTTTCCATGACGCCTGGGTAGGGGTTGTAAACATTTAGCGCCCAGTTACCGCCGGAGCTCTGCTTCATGATTTCCGAAAGCACCGCGGGATCAAGGCCGTTTTTGACGCCCATATTGATCGCTTCGCAGGTGCCTGCCATCAGGATAGAGAGCAGCATGTTGTTGCACACTTTGGCCACCTGCCCCGCGCCATGGTCACCGGCGTGGAAGATATTTTTGCCCATGGCTTCCAGCACCGGCTTGGCCTGCCTGAACTCGGCCTCGCTGCCGCCCACGATAAAGGTCAAGGTACCCGCTTGAGCACCGCCCACGCCACCGGAAACTGGTGCATCGACAAAGCCAATCCCCAGCTTCTCGCCCTCTTCAGCAACGCCTCGGGCAGTGGCCCCGTCAATGGTAGAGCAGTCGATGACCAGCGCCCCCTGCTTGATCACTTCAAATAGCGGCGCGTCGTCTTCAATATATAGCCCGCGTACATGCTTACCGGCGGGCAGCATGGAAATGATAAAGTCGGCATCAGTGGCGGCTTCCTGGGCCGAAAAAGCCACTTCGCAGCCGTTGGATTTGGCGATCTCCAGCGCGTCTTCTGAAAGGTCAAAAGCGCGAACGCTGAAGCCTGCTTTGGCTAGATTGGCGGCCATCGGGCCACCCATATTGCCCAGGCCGATAAATGCGATGGTGTTCATTTTATTATCCTTATTAGCCGGTAATGGGAAGATTATATTAGCGTAGATCCGCCAGCGGATTTTGCGACCATGGGGAAGATAGTAGCTCGTTGATAAAGCTATCCTCTACCGAGGTCACATCGGGATACGTCCAGTTCGGTTGCCCGTCTTTATCGACCAGCAGTGCGCGCACACCCTCGGGGAACTCACGGTGTCGGCAGCACTGTACCGAGAGCGACATTTCGGACTGGAACACCTCTGCCAGCGACATATGCTTGGCCCGCTTTAGCTGCTCATCAATCAATTTCACTGACACCGGGCTACCGTGGGCCAGCGTTTTCTGTGCCTTACCAAACCACTGATTATCGCTTTTTACCGCCGTAATAGCGGCGACAATTTGCTCCACGCTGTCGTGATCCATCAACTCGCGAATCAGCGGCGAGTGCTGGTAAACGGGCGCTTCCATCTCAGCAAATACAGGCTGCGATGTTTGCTCAAGCTCACGCATGATGCGGTTAACCACCCCGTTGGCATCGGTATTCTCACCAGTTCCCCACTGTGCGTCGGTCAGTTGCTGCAGCATGGCATCACGGTGGTGGCTGGCGATACAGCGGTCAGCCAAGCCAAGATGAACGGCATCTGGCGCATTGATCTGGCAGCCGGTCATGGCTAGAAAGCGCCCTGCGCCGTTGGGAAGCCGGTTTAAAAACCAGCTGGCGCCAACATCTGGGTACAGCCCGATAGTGACTTCCGGCATTGCCAAACGCGAGGTCTCAGTCACGACACGGTGGCTGCTGGCGCTTAACAGCCCCATGCCGCCGCCCATCACAATACCATTGCCCCAGCAGATCACTGGTTTGGGGTAGGTATGGAGTAGAAAATCGAGTCGATACTCGGTCTCAAAAAAGCGCTCGGGGAAGCTGGGGTCGCCCTCGCCGGTAATCGTTTTATACAAATTCACCACGTCGCCACCGGCGCAAAAGGCTTTTTCGCCAGCGCTATCCAGCAGCACCGCGACCACCCGCTCGTCGGTGGCCCAGTCGCGAAGGCGCGGCAGCATCTCTTCACACATCTCAAGCGTTAAAGCGTTCAGCGAGCGCTCGGCATTGAGCTTAACCTCAGCAATTACGTGGCCGTCTTGGATGGCGTGTTCGGTAAACAGTACGCTGCTCATTGGCATTCCTTATCCGTCGCTATCGTATCCACCGTAATCTTATTCATCGTCATTTACAGCTCGGTGGCGCCGTCTGCCAGCACCCGGCGGGAGATGATCAGCCGCATAATTTCGTTGGTGCCTTCAAGAATCCGGTGTACCCGGGTATCGCGCACGTAGCGCTCCATCGGGTACTCCTTGATATAGCCGTTGCCGCCGTAAAGTTGAAGCGCTTCGTCGCACACCTTGAAGCCCACATCGGTAGCAAAGCGTTTAGCCATGGCACAGTAGGTCGGTGCATCGGCGTGGCCTGCGTCCAGCTTGGTAGCGGCCATGCGCACCAGCTGCCGTGCAGCGACCAGCTCAGTGACCATATCGGCTAGGCGGAACTGCAGCGCCTGAAACTCGGCTAAGTGCTTACCGAACTGTTTGCGCTCGAGCATATACTCCCGCGCTTTGTTGATCGCCTGCTGGGCGGTGCCGATAGAGCAGGTAGCAATATTGATACGCCCGCCGTCGAGGCCCTTCATGGCGATTTTAAAACCGTCGCCTTCATTGCCGAGCAGATGATTGGCGGGCACCCGAACGTCTTCAAACGTGATCATGCGGGTTGGCTGGCTGTTCCAGCCCATTTTCTCTTCCTTGCGCCCATAACTAATGCCGTCACTCTTGGCATCGACCGCAAACGCCGAAACGCCGCTGGCGCCCTCACCGCCGGTGCGCGCCATCACCACGAGAAAATCGGTGCTACCGGCGCCGGAAATAAACATCTTGCTGCCGGTCAACACGTAATGGTCGCCGTCGCGCTTGGCAGTAGTCTTCAGCGAGGCGGCGTCGGAACCTGAGTTGGGCTCGGTTAAACAGTAAGAGCCAAGCAACTCACCCGTGGCCAGTTTTGCGCCCCACTGCTCTACCGCTTCCGGCGTGCCGAAATCCGCCAGCATCCAGGTGACCATATTGTGAATGGTTAGGTAAGCCGTGGTAGAGGTGCAGCCCATGGAGAGCTGTTCGAAAATGATGCTGGCATCCAACCGCGAGAGGCCTAGCCCACCCACTCTTTCCGGTGCATAAAGAGAGCAGAAGCCCAGCTCGCCTGCTTTACGAATCACATCGACGGGGAAGAAGGAGGTTTGGTCCCATTCGGCGGCGTGGGGCTCTAGCTCGTTTTGGGCAAAGGCCCGTGCCATATCGGCAAAGGCGACCTGGTCTTCGTTGAGTTCAAAATTCATGGCGTATCTCCGCAAATGCGCGTGCGCACTGCTGTTGTCGTTATAATTGACGTTAACGTTAACTTATCCATTTACCCGGCTACAAGCAACCTGCCAACGCTTGCGACCTTAGGCGTAGGCCTTATAAAAGAATCAAAAAAAGGGCGCCAAACGGCGCCCAAAATCGGACAGAGAGAGTGCTATTTAATAAAAACGCTTACTTAAAGTTTTTGCGATACATCTTGTCCAGCTCACCGATTATTCCGCTACGGAAACTGAGTACACAGACCACAAAGATGATACCGAGAATAACGCTAACCCAATTCCCTAGCGGCGACTGCGCCAGGATATGCTGCAAGCTGACCACAATACCTGCGCCCATTAACGGGCCCAGCAAGGTGCCCACACCGCCCAGCAGGGTCATCAGTATTACCTCACCGGACATATGCCAGTGCGCATCGGTCAGCGAAGCCAGTTGGAAAACCACGGTTTTGGTGGAACCCGCCAAGCCGGCTAAACCTGCAGAGATCACGAACGCCACTAGCTTGTAGGCATCGGTGTTGTAACCTAGCGATACCGCGCGAGGCTCGTTTTCACGAATCGCTTTTAGCACCTGACCAAACGGCGAGTGCACCGTGCGTTGAATCAGCGCGAAGCCGAAGATGAAAATCGCGAACACAAAGTAGTACATCGCCAGGTTGCTGCTCAGGCTGATAAACCCAAACAGTTCGCCACGGGGCACGCCATGCAAGCCATCCTCACCGCCGGTAAACGGCGCCTGTACAAACATGAAGTACACCAGCTGGGCGATCGCCAACGTCACCATGGCAAAATAGATACCCTGACGCCTGATGGAGAGCACCCCAAACACCACCCCAAGCAGCGTAGCCAGAACAGTCCCGGCGATAATACCCAACTCCGGGGTTAATCCAGGGTAGCTCGCCAACAGGTAGCCGGTTACGTAGCCGCCTGTTGCCAAGAATGCCGCATGGCCGAATGACAACAGACCCGCATAGCCAAGCAGCAGGTTGAAAGCACAGGCAAACAGCGCAAAACAGAGCACTTTCATCAAGAACACGGGGTAGGCCAAAAACGGCGCGACCAGACCCACCACGATTAGCGCCAGATAGAACATATTGCGGCGAAACTTGGCCCGCTTCTGACGTTCCAGTACCGCTGATGGCGCCGCCATTGATTGAGATTCTGCCATGTTCATGCCTCCTTACCGAACAGCCCAACGGGGCGCAACATGAGCACGAGGATCATGACAAGAAAGATCACCGTATTAGAGGCTTCGGGGTAGTACACCTTGGTCAGCCCTTCGATGATGCCCATGGAAAGCCCGGTAATAATGGCACCTAGAATCGACCCCATCCCGCCGATGACCACCACAGCAAACACCACGATTAACAAACTCGATCCCATGGTCGGCGATACCGGATAGAGCGGCGCTGCCAACACGCCGGCAAAGGCAGCAAGACCAACCCCAAATCCATAGGTGAGCGTGATCAGCAGTGGCACATTGACGCCAAACGCCTGCATCAGCTGCGAGTTTTCAGTACCCGCGCGAAGGTAAGCACCCAACCGCGTACGCTCGATCATAAACCAGGTAAACAGGCACATAGCCAGCGCTGCCACCAGCACCCAGGCACGGTATGTCGGTAGGAACATAAAGCCCAGGTTCAAACCACCCTGGAGGATTTCCGGTGTAGCGTAGCGCGCCCCGGAAACACCGAAGAAGTTGACCAGCGTGCCCTCAAAAATGAGCGCTAAACCGAAGGTGAGCAACAGCCCATAAAGGTGATCCAAATGGGCAATACGCCGCAGCAGAAAACGCTCCAGCAGCACCCCAAAACCACCAACCACTAGCGGCACTAACAGCAGCGCCAGCCAGTAATTAATACCCAAATAGCGAAAGCCTAATAGCGCGGCGAAGGCTCCCAGCATGTATTGCGCCCCATGGGCAAAGTTGACGATCTTCAACAGGCCGAAGATGACCGCCAGGCCCAGGCTAAGCAGTGCGTAAAAGGCGCCATTCACAAGACCCAGCGTTAGCTGGCCCATGAAGACGGCCATTGGCACGCCGAATATCATCGTCATAACGCGACTCTCCTCGCCCTCAAACAGTTGGCGACAACTTGCCGCCAACCGGTTCTACACATCACTTGCGATGGCTATCTGGCTCAAGCTCAGCCGGGAAATTAGTTTTGCACCAATTTGCACTGGCTTTCAGATAGCGGGCGGTAGGCTTCTTCGGCGGGAATGGTGCTGAGGATTTCGTAAAGATCCCATTCACCGGTGGACTCATCCGGTGTTTTCACCTGGGCCAGGTACATGTCGTGGATCATGCGGCCATCTTCACGAATGCTGCCGTTACGGGCAAAGAAGTCCTCAATAGGCATCTCGGCCATTTGTGCACGTACGGTTTCAGGGTCGTCGGTACCCGCGGCTTCAACGGCTTTCAGGTAGTGCATGGTGCTGGAGTAGATACCTGCTTGAACCATGGTCGGCATGCGGCCTACTTCATCGAAATAGCGCTGTGCCCATTCGCGGGACTGCTCATCCATATCCCAGTACCAGCCGGTAGTTAGCAGCAGGTTCTGAGTGGCTTCCAGGCCAAGGGCGTGAACGTCATTCAAGAAAATCAACAGGCCTGCTAGCTGCTGCCCAGATTGAGTCAAGCCAAACTGGCTGGCCGTCGTGATCGCGTTAACGGTGTCCGCACCGGCGTTGGCCAAGCCAATAATTTTCGCGCCGGAGCCCTGAGCCTGAAGAATGTACGAAGAGAAGTCGTTAGTCGGGAAGGGATGACGAACGCCGCCCACAATTTCACCGCCGCTCTCTTCCACTACTTTGGTGACGTCAGCTTCAAGTGCATGACCGAAAGCGTAGTCTGCGGTCAGCATAAACCAGCTGTCGCCGCCCTGCTCTACGACGGCTTTGGCGGTACCGTTAGCGAGCGGATAGGTGTCGTACACCCAGTGGATGTGGTTAGGAGTACAGTGTTCGTTGGTAATGCTAGAAGCCGCCGAGCCGGACACGATACCCAGGCCATTGTTCTCTTCCAGCACTTTGGTCACCGCAATGGACACAGAAGACGCTACTAAACCGCCCACCATATCGACGTTATCCTGGTCGATCCAACCACGCACGGTATTAGCGCCGACGTCAGCGCTGTTGCGATCATCCGCACTGGAAATAACGATAGGCGCGCCATCTACACTGCCGCCAAAATCGGCCACCGCCATCTCCATGGCGGTTAAGCCGCCTGGGCCTGCGAGGTCGCGATAAGTGCCGGACATATCGGCCAGGTAACCAATGCGGACTTCACCATCACTCATATCAGCCTGGGCGGTAGACACGGCGAGGCTTGAAGCGGCCGCAACGGCGATGCTGACGGCCAGCGTTTTTTTCATAAAGGTCATATTCGTCTCCTGGCCCGGAGGCCTTTGTTGTTGTGTTGTTTTTGAGCTGTTGTGTAGTCTTTGAGCTGTCGTGAAAGTGCGTACTGCAAGTTACTGATTAATATTGTTGTTTTGTGAGCAGCGAAACTGTTGGCGGAATGAACATTTAAGTGTCTAGCCGTGTGTTATACCCCTAGCATTGAGTTGAGATGTTCCCGACGCGATGGCAGCTGCGCGGCGCTGATTTCTTCGACAATCTGACCGTGATCCATCACGAAGTGGCGATCCGCAAGCGGTGCCGCAAAGCGAAAGTTCTGCTCCACAAGCACAATGGTCATACCGCGCTCTTTCAACTGAACCAGCACTTCGGCTAGTTTCTGCACAATGACGGGGGCAAGCCCTTCGGTAATTTCATCGAGCAGCAGCATGCGCGCACCGGTGCGCAAGATACGCGCCATGGCTAACATCTGCTGTTCACCCCCGGAAAGACGGGTGCCTTGGCTTTTCCGCCGCTCGTAGAGGTTGGGGAACATGGCGTAGATTTCGTCCAGGCTCATACCACCGGAACGCACAGTGGGTGGAAGCAATAGGTTCTCGTGCACATCCAAGCTTGCAAAAATACCGCGCTCTTCCGGGCAGTAACCCACCCCGAGACGCGGGATATGGTGCGGCTTCATATGCAGCGTTTCATTACCGTTAATCACAATAGAGCCCGTTCTGCGCCCCACCATGTTCATGATCGATTTCAACGTGGTACTTCGCCCGGCGCCGTTACGCCCCAGCAGCGTTACCAGCTCGCCACGCTTCACATCAAAATTGACGCCGTGCAGGATGTGCGACTCGCCATAAAAGGCGTGTAGATCCTGCACGCGCAGCATTTCCAGGCTTTGCGTATTTTCAACCGGCGATTCGGCCTCAGCGATATTCATACGGCAGCTCCCTCTTTTTCAGAACCATCCTCTTCCGCAGCGTCGCTGCCCATATAGGCTTCGCGTACCAATGGATTCCGAGAGACAGCGTCGTAATCGCCCTCAGCCAAAACAGCGCCTCGCGCCAGAACGGTAATGCGATCACACAGTCGGCTAACCACGCTCAGGTTATGCTCCACCATCAATACAGTGCGCCCCTGGGAGACGCGCTTAATCAGCGCCACGATGCGGTCGACGTCTTCTGCGCCCATGCCTTGGGTAGGTTCATCAAGCAGCATCATGGTGGGGTCGAGCGCAAGGGTAGTGGCCAGTTCAAGTGCTCGTTTACGACCGTAGGGCATCTCTACCGTTAGCGTATCGGCATATTCCCGCAACCCCACTTCTTCCAGTAGCTCAAGCGCGCGCTCATTAAGGTGATCCAGGGATTTCTCAGATTTCCAGAAATGAAACGAGGTACCCAGTTTACGCTGCAGGGCCACTCGAACATTCTCCAACGCGGTCATGTGGGCGAATACCGCAGAAATCTGAAACGAACGCACCAACCCTAACTGAGCTATTTCGTTGGATTTTTTACTGGTGATTGAGTTGCCGCGATACAAAATATCGCCGCGGGTAGGCGGCAGAAATTTGGTCAATAAGTTAAATACGGTGGTTTTACCCGCACCATTGGGGCCAATCAGTGCGTGAATATGCCCTTCCTGTACCTGGAGATTGACATCGTCCACGGCGGTGAAGCCGCGAAACTCTTTGGTCAGCCCTCGGGTTTCGAGGACAGGTCCCTGAAGGACATCGTTTGCACTCATAGAGTGGCAAGCCTCTTATTGTTGTTGTGCTAATTCTTTACAGGCATGGCAAAAGCGGCTGCTACTGCCTTACCTGAACGTAAGGTGTATGTGCAAACTAGCAACTGTCGCTATAGCAATACAATTACAACTTTGGTCTATCGACGACATTCTCCTGAATTAACAACTGCTTTCAAAACATAAATATCAACAACTTACCCGATTTCAACGCTTTTCAACTGCTAGCAACAATAGCTTTACGTTAACGTAAACTTGTTTTAGCCTCAGTGGCAGTGTTCCATAGGAGTCATATATTGGGAACAACGCCTTATTGAGAGAACGTCACCATGAGCAAAACTTACTCGATCAGTGAACTAGCCAACGAGTTTGATTTAACCACCCGTAGCATTCGCTTCTATGAAGATCAGGAGCTGCTCCACCCTACGCGCCGCGGGCAAACCAGGGTTTACAGCAGCAAAGACCGTGTACGGCTGAAGCTCACTATTCGCGGTAAGCGGCTAGGGTTTTCATTGGCAGAGATACGCGAACTGTTCGAGCTTTGGGACGAAACCCGCAGCGGCAGTAAAAAGCAGCTGCATCTAATGCTTAGCAAAATAGGCGAGCGCCGTGCGGCGCTGGATCAACAAATGAAAGACATCACCATGGTTCAGCTAGAGCTTGAAAGCGCTGAGATCCGCTGCCGCCAAGCGCTCGAAGAACTGCTCGAAAAAGAGCCTCAAGAAACACAAAACGAAGAAGAGCACGCGAGTTCGGCCGATAAAGCCTCAGCCCCCTCTTCCGCCACTATGCACTGACGCGTCCGCCAGCTCGATTAGCCGACACAGCTACGCCAGCCCAGATGGCTAATTACAAATAGCAAACACAAATAATCAGCACAGGTGATTGACCATGTTTTCACACTACTCAGAACTCAATTTTGGCCTCGAAGACGAACTGAACATGTTACGCGAGCAGGTCAACGCCTTTGCTGCCAGCGAGATTGCGCCCCGCGCGGCCGAAATCGACCGCAACAACGAATTCCCTAACGACCTGTGGAAGAAGTTTGGCGATATGGGGCTATTAGGGATTACCGTCTCGGAAGAGGATGGCGGCAGCGGCATGGGCTATCTTGCCCACTGCATTGCCATGGAAGAGATCTCCCGGGCCAGCGCATCGGTAGCGCTCTCTTACGGCGCCCACTCCAACCTGTGCGTTAACCAGATCAAGATCAACGCCACCGCCGAACAGAAAGCCAAGTACCTCCCCAAACTGATCAGCGGCGACCACGTGGGCGCTTTGGCCATGTCGGAACCCGGCGCAGGCTCTGACGTTGTCTCGATGCAGCTGCGTGCCAAGCAGAATGGCGACCACTACATCCTTAACGGCAATAAAATGTGGATCACCAACGGCCCCGATGCGGATGTGCTGGTGGTGTACGCCAAAACAGATCCAGACGCCGGTTCCAAAGGCATCACTGCGTTTATTATCGAAAAAGGCATGCCCGGTTTCTCCACCGCTCAGAAGCTCGACAAGCTGGGCATGCGCGGTTCCAACACCTGTGAGCTGGTGTTCCAGGATTGCGCCGTGCCTGCTGAAAACATTCTCGGTGACGAAGGAAAAGGCGTACGCGTACTGATGAGCGGGCTGGATTATGAGCGTACCGTACTGGCCGCTGGCCCGATTGGCATTATGCAGGCCGCCATGGATGTGGTGATGCCCTATATTCACGAGCGCAAGCAGTTCAATCAGTCGATTGGTGAGTTCCAACTGGTGCAGGGCAAAGTGGCGGATATGTACACGACTCTGAACGCCTGTCGCGCCTACCTTTATGCCGTAGCCGGTGCCTGTGATCGTGGCCAAACTTCTCGCAAAGACGCCGCCGGGGTGATTCTCTACTGCGCTGAAAAGGCCACTCAGGTCGCGCTGGATTCCATTCAGCTACTCGGCGGCAACGGCTATATCAACGAATACCCCACCGGGCGCCTGCTACGAGACGCCAAGCTGTATGAGATCGGCGCGGGCACCAGCGAGATTCGGCGGATGCTAATTGGTCGCGAACTCTTCACCGAAAGTCTTTAATTAAATTCAGCAGGGTCCTGTCATGAGCTCCATTTCCACTCAGATCAACCCGCGTAGCGATGTATTTCAGGCCAACGAAGCCTCAATGCTCGGTGAAGTGAACAAACTGCGTGAACTGACCGCTGCCGTCGCCCAGGGTGGCGGCGCCAAAGCCCGCGAGCGTCACGAAAGCCGCGGCAAGCTGTTTGTACGCGACCGCATCGATCACTTGATCGATGAAGGTTCGCCGTTTCTAGAGTTTTCAGCCCTTGCGGCGCATAACATATACGATAGCGAGATCCCTGCCGCTGGTGTGGTCACCGGTATTGGCCGTGTTTCCGGCGTGGAGTGTGTGATTGTCGCTAACGACGCCACGGTGAAAGGCGGCACCTACTTTCCGCTCACGGTTAAAAAGCACATCCGCGCCCAGGAGATTGCCCGCAAGCATCGCCTGCCGTGCATCTATCTGGTCGATTCCGGCGGTGCCTTTCTGCCCCGCCAGGATGAAGTCTTCCCCGACCGCGACCACTTCGGGCGCATTTTCTATAATCAGGCGACCATGTCCGCCGAGGGCATTCCGCAAATTGCCGTGGTGATGGGCTCCTGCACCGCAGGCGGCGCTTACGTGCCTGCCATGGCAGACGAGTCGATTATCGTTAAAGAGCAGGGCACGATTTTCCTGGGTGGCCCGCCCTTGGTGAAAGCCGCCACCGGTGAAAGCATCAGCGCCGAAGATCTTGGCGGTGCTGATGTTCACGCCAAGGTCAGCGGTGTCGCCGACCACTACGCAGAAAACGATGCTCATGCGCTGCAGCTAGCTCGCGCCTGTGTGTCGCGGTTGAACTGGCAAAAGCGCGGCAAGCTGGCCATGCAGGCACCCAAGCCACCCAAACTTGACCCTGCTGAGCTGTATGGGATTGTCGGCACCGACCTGAAAAAGCCCTACGACGTGCGCGAAGTCATTGGCCGCATCGTCGATGACTCCGACTTTGACGAGTTCAAACGCTACTACGGTGAAACCCTGGTCACCGGCTTTGCCCATATTCACGGCTACCCGGTGGGTATTGTGGCCAATAACGGCGTGCTGTTTTCCGAAAGCGCGGTGAAAGGCGCGCACTTTATCGAGCTCTGCGCTCAGCGCAAGATTCCGCTGATCTTCCTGCAGAACATCACCGGCTTTATGGTCGGCTCCAAGTACGAGCACGAAGGCATTGCCAAGCACGGCGCCAAACTGGTGACTGCCGTAGCCTGCGCCAAGGTACCCAAATACACCGTTCTGATTGGCGGTAGCTTCGGCGCCGGTAACTACGGTATGTGTGGCCGCGCTTACGACCCCAACCTGCTGTTTATGTGGCCCAACGCGCGCATTTCAGTGATGGGCGGCGAGCAGGCGGCGGGCGTATTGGCCCAGGTTAAGCGCGAGCAGCATGAGCGCGAAGGCCGCGAGTGGAGCAAAGAGGAGGAAGAAGCCTTTAAGCAGCCCACCCGCGACCAGTATGAGCATCAGGGCCACCCCTACTACGCCAGCGCCCGCTTGTGGGACGACGGCGTGATTGATCCGCTGCAAACCCGCGATGTGCTTGGGCTCTCTTTAGCTGCCGCGATGAATGCAGAAATCGAAGAGACGCGCTTCGGCGTGTTCCGGATGTAAGGGGGTCCTACCATGGCTTACTCAACGCTGATTATCGAAGAGGGCGTGGCGCGCCTGACCTTAAACCGCCCCGAGGTGCATAACGCTTTTGACGACAGCCTTATCGCTGAGCTAAACGCGCACCTTGACCAGTTGCATACGTTGGCCGAATCAGGCGATGTACGCGCGATAGTGCTGGGTTCAGAAGGCAAAAGCTTCTCCGCGGGTGCCGATCTGAACTGGATGAAGCGCATGGTCGATTACGACCTGGAAGATAACGTCGCCGATTCCCGCAAGCTCGCCGCACTCATGCACGGCCTGGATACGCTGCCCTGCCCTACCGTCTGCCGTGTGCAAGGCGCCGCCTTTGGCGGCGCGGTGGGCTTGGCCGCCTGCTGCGATGTGGTGATCGCCTCAGGCAAAGCCAAATTCTGCCTTTCGGAAGTCAAAATTGGCCTATCGCCCGCGGTCATCAGCCCTTACGTGCAGCGGGCCCTGGGCGAGCGACAGATGCGCCGCTATGCGTTAACCGCAGAAGTAATGGACGCCGAAATAGCGCTCGCGCTGGGTTTAGTCCATCTGGTGGTGGAGCACGATAAGCTAGACGACGAAGTGGACGCCATGCTGGCCACCCTGTTAGCCGGCTCGCCCCAAGCCCAGCGCGCCACCAAAGCGCTGATGGCCTCGGTCGCTCAAGCGCCTGACAGTGACGCCACCCGCGAACATACCTGTCAGGTGATCGCCAAACTGCGGGTAAGCCAAGAGGGCCAAGAGGGCTTATCCAGTTTCTTTGAAAAGCGCCGCCCCGCCTGGGCCGATTCTAATAACACACCCCACGCTTCGGAGCGTCGCTCATGAGTCATTCACCCCCTATTGAAAAAAACGAAAGAGCCGAAAAAGCCGCTCGCACGACGCCTTTTGACACGCTTCTGGTCGCCAACCGCGGTGAAATCGCCTGCCGCGTGATGCGCACTGCGCGCCGTATGGGCCTGAAAACCGTCGCGGTTTACTCTGACGCCGATGCCAGCGCACGCCACGTGCGTGAAGCCGACGAGGCCGTTCGTCTGGGGCCTGCCGCCGCCCGGGAAAGCTATCTCAATATTGATGCGGTGATCGAAGCTGCCAAGCGCACCGGCACCGGCGCGATTCACCCCGGTTACGGCTTTCTTTCCGAAAACGGTACCTTCGTCAAAGCCCTTGAAGAAGCAGGCATTACCTTCGTCGGCCCGCCCGCCTCAGCAATTGCTGCCATGGGCGATAAATCCGCTGCTAAAGCGCGTATGGCCAATGCGGGCGTGCCGCTGGTGCCGGGCTATCACGGCGACGATCAGGACGACGCCCTGCTGCGCAGCGAAGCCGACAACATTGGCTACCCGGTGATGCTCAAAGCCAGCGCCGGTGGCGGTGGTAAAGGGATGCGCGTGGTTGAATCTGGCGATAGTTTTCAGGCCGCATTGGATGGCTGCCGCCGTGAATCCAAAGCCGCTTTTAGTGATGACCGGATGCTGATCGAGAAGTATCTGGTGCAGCCCCGCCATGTGGAAGTGCAAGTATTCTGCGACCGCCACGGCAACGGCGTTTACCTGTTCGAGCGGGACTGCAGCGTTCAGCGCCGTCATCAAAAGGTGATCGAAGAAGCCCCCGCCCCCGGCATGACCGCGGAGCTACGTAGCGCCATGGGCGATGCTGCCGTACGCGCCGCCCAGGAGATCGGCTACGTGGGCGCGGGCACCGTCGAGTTTCTTTTAGACATTGACGGTTCGTTCTACTTTATGGAGATGAACACTCGCCTCCAGGTCGAACACCCCGTCACTGAGATGATCACCGACCAGGATTTGGTCGAGTGGCAGCTGCGCGTCGCCATGGGCGAACCACTGCCCTGCTCTCAAGATGAGCTGACGATCACCGGCCATAGCTTTGAAGCGCGTATCTACGCCGAAGACCCGGATCAGGATTTCCTGCCCGCTACCGGCCTGCTCACTCGCTTTGCACTGGATTTAGAAGGCGCTGGTCTAAGCGGCGACCAGGTACGTTTGGATAGCGGTGTAGAGAGCGGCGATGCGGTGTCGATGCACTACGACCCCATGCTCGCCAAGCTAATCGTTCACGGCGCCGATCGTGATGCCGCGCTGGCTACCCTTAATCGTGCCCTGGCAGCTTTAGATGTCCAAGGAGTCGTGACTAACCGCGCCTTCCTAATGCGCCTGGCAACGCATCCGGGCTTTAAGAACGTGGAGCTGGATACCCGCTTTATCGAGCGCAACGAAGCGACGCTGTTTGCAGCCCGTACTTACAGCATGGAGGCCTACGCGAGTGCCGCGCTGATTGGCCTGAATCAACTGGCTCAGGAGTGCGAAAGCGACTCGCCCTGGGATCGCCACGACGGCTTCCGCCTCAACGCACCGCACACCATTCGCATCGCCCTGTGTGACCCGGCAAGTGCACAAGCGCCGGATAGCGATGAAGCGGTAGTGATCGTCGAAGGTAAACGCAGCCCTGGCGAGTCGCTGTGGAATCTCACTATTGGTGATGAAACGCTTACCGCGAGTTTGCAGCCGCTCACCGGCGATGCGGTCGCGGTTACCTTGAATGGCCATCGCCGCCGTCTGCAGGCGCGGCGCGACGGTCATGTAGTGGTGATGGCCGACCCAAGCGGTGAAACGCGCCTGTTCTGGCGGCGCATTGATGCCATCGACCACGGCCACCACGAAGCGGAATCCACGCTGACCGCCCCCATGAACGGCACGGTCGTTGCATTGCTGGTGGAACCCGGCGTTAATGTTGAGAAAGGCATGCCGCTAATGGTGATGGAAGCCATGAAAATGGAGCACACCATGACCGCCCCCGCCGATGGCAGCGTGGAGACGTTCCACTTCCAAGCCGGGGACACCGTCAGCCAAGGCGCCATACTGCTCGACTTTGCGGCCAATGAATAGGAGTCACTGATGCCATTGCCTACCTCTGTAAAGCTGTTTGAAATGTCGCCCCGTGACGGCCTGCAAAATGAGCCCGGTGCCATTGTGCCCACCGGGACTAAAATTGCTCTGATCGAGCGGCTTGCTAAAGCAGGTATCACGCACATCGAAGCCGCCAGCTTTGTATCACCCAAGTGGGTGCCACAAATGGGCGACGCCGTTGAGGTGATGGCGGGCATCACACGCCAGCCAGGCGTGGTGTACTCTGCGCTGACGCCCAACCTAAAAGGGCTCGAAAACGCGCTAACTGTGGGCGTTGAGGAAGTCGCGGTATTTGGTGCGGCGTCTGAGGCTTTTTCGCAAAAGAACATTAACTGCTCCATTGCTGAATCGCTGACCCGCTTTGAGCCGGTGTTAGAGCGCGCCCGAGAGGCTGGCGTGCGCGTGCGCGGCTACGTCTCCTGCGTATTGGGCTGCCCCTACGAAGGCGAGATAGCCCCCGCCAAAGTGGCTGAAGTGGCCAAGGCGCTTTATGAGATGGGCTGCTACGAGGTGTCCCTGGGCGACACCATTGGCGTCGGCACGCCGCTGGCTGCTAAACGCATGATTGAGACGACGCGCCAACAGGTGCCCATTGAGTTTCTGGCCGCTCACTTCCACGACACCTACGGCATGGCGCTGGCCAATCTTTATGCCGTCCTAGAAGAAGGCGTTAGCGTTATTGATGCCGCTACCGCGGGACTTGGCGGTTGCCCCTATGCCAAGGGTGCTTCCGGCAACGTAGCCACTGAAGACGTGCTCTATCTGCTGGAAGGGCTAGGGATTGAAACGGGCATCGACCTACAGGCCGTGATTGAAACCGGCTACTGGATCACCAACGAGTTAGGCCGCAAGCCCAGCTCCAAGGTGGCCCTGGCAAAAGGCTCTAGCAGTTAAATGAGACGTGAATAATAAAAATTAAAAGCAGCGAGTTATCCCCTGCCTTCCCGTTCGGACAAGAAAAATATCGGAGAGATACACCATGGCATCACCTGCTCTTACCCAACCCAGCTACTCCAGCAGCATGGCTGACAAGCCGCTTCTTGGCATGACGATCGGCGATAAATTTGACCAAATCGCGACGCAATATGCTGATAATGACGCGCTGATCGTACTGCATCAAAACATTCACTGGAGCTATCGCCAGCTTCAGGAAGAGGTCAACCGCTGTGCCCGTGCGCTGCTCTCTATCGGCGTCAATAAAGGCGACCGCGTGGCCATTTGGGCACCCAACTGCAGCGAATGGACGTTGACTCAGTTCGCTACTGCCAAAATCGGTGCCATTCTGGTCAACATTAACCCCTCTTACCGCACCCATGAATTGGAGTACGCGCTAAACCAATCCGGCGCGCGCTTCTTGGTCACCGCTAACAACTTCAAGAGCTCTGACTACAGCGCCATGCTGTATGAGCTTGCACCCGAATTAAAAGCCAGTAACGATGGCGAGCTGAAGTCGCAAAAGCTGCCCGACCTTGAGTGCATTATTAATTTAAGCAGCGAAAAGCTCAGCGGCATGTGGCGCTGGTCTGACCTGATGAAAGAAGCCAATAAGGTTAGCCAAACTGATGTTGACGACCTCCAGGCGACGCTGCAGTTTGATGATGCGATCAATATCCAGTACACCTCCGGCACCACAGGCTTTCCTAAAGGCGCGACGCTTTCCCACCACAACATTCTCAATAACGGCTTCTTCGTGGCAGAGAGCATGGGCTTTACCAGTGAAGACCGCCTGGTGATTCCGGTGCCGCTTTACCACTGCTTTGGCATGGTGATGGGCAACCTGGGCTGTATGACCCATGGCGCTACCATGATTTACCCGGATGAGGGCTTCGATCCCGGCAAAGTACTTAAAGCGGTTCACGAGCAGAAAGCCACCGCGCTCTACGGCGTGCCCACCATGTTTATCGCCGAGCTTGAACACGAGGGTTTTGCTAGCACTGACTTCTCCACACTGCGCACCGGGATTATGGCGGGCTCGATCTGCCCTGCGGAAATCATGAAGCAGGTCATCAACAAGATGAATATGAAGGGCGTGCAGATCGCCTACGGCATGACGGAAACCAGCCCGGTCTCCACTCAAACGGGGGCCAACGACAGCATTGAGAAACGCGTTTCCACCGTGGGCCGTACCCAGCCTCACTTAGAGAACAAAATTGTCGACCCTGGCAACGGCGGCATTCTGCCTCGGGGCGAAATCGGCGAGCTGTGTACCCGCGGCTATAGCGTAATGCTGAAGTACTGGAACAACGATAAAGCCACCGCCGAGGCCATCGACGAAGCGGGCTGGATGCACACCGGTGACCTGGCCACCATGGATGAAGAGGGCTACATCCAGATCGTCGGCCGCATCAAAGATATGGTCATTCGCGGCGGCGAAAATGTCTATCCCAAAGAGATCGAGGAGTTTCTCTACGCCCACCCGGCGATCTCAGAAGTACAGGTCACCGGCGTGCCCGACAAGAAGTATGGTGAAGAGCTGATTGCCTGGGTGAAACTCAACAGCACCGCGGGTGACGTCACCGGTGAAGAGCTACGCGAGTACTGCAAAGGCAAGATCACCCACTTCAAAATTCCGCGCTACTTTAAGTTCGTTGACGAGTTCCCGATGACCGTCACCGGCAAGATTCAGAAATTTAAAATGCGTGAAATTTCCATTCAAGAGTTGGGCTTGGATCAAGAATCGTAAGCGATGACCCCTTCCAACTCTTTAGCCGATCACTATCAGCGCGCCCTGCGCGCTGATGAGGTATTGGCACAGATTGATAGCCACTATCCCGCAGGCCCCACGCTGCATCAACTGGCTCCCTTGGATCAGCTGCATATTGGCGGCGTGGCAGCCTCTACACGGCTGCTGGAACGGCTCAACCCTGACACCCACGGTAAGGTGCTGGATATTGGCGCTGGGCTGGGCGGGCTAATGCGCCAGGGTGCTTCACTCGGTTTTCAAATGATGGGGCTGGATATCACCCACGGTTTTAGTGCGCTCAATAAATCGCTGAGCTTACGGGTCAGTCAGCCAGACGCCCCACCGCTTGCCTGGGTAACGGGCGATGCTTGCGCTCTGCCCTTTGCGGATAACAGCTTTGATGCCGTGCTGTTTCAGCACAGTCTAATGAATATGCCCGATGTTCCCGTGGTAATCGCTGAAAGCCGTCGTGTTCTGCGCCCAGGCGGGCAGATAGTCATGCACGAAGTCGTCAGTGGCCCCAACGTGGCGCAACTTCGCTACCCAGTGCCTTGGGCAGCCTCCTCCAAGCACTCCCATCTACTTACCTTGGTTGAACTAACTCGACTGCTTGAAGTGGGCGGCTTTCAACTTGAACACGTGGACGACTGGAGCGAAATGGCTTTGGCGTGGCGCCAGCGGCAACGTCAAAAAGAGCAGACACCCCGGCAAGCGGTGCTGTCCCCCCAGTGGGTATTTGGTGAGCGCTTTATCACTATGGGTAAAAATTTAGTCGATAACCTAGCCCAGGGCGCAATTAAAGTGGTGGAAATCCAAGCCAGTTGCTAATCTGAATAGAATTGCTTTTTCCTCTCTACCCATGGCTATACGACAACACTTGGGTATGTACCGATAGGTGTAAGAGAAATGCCAATCAAACGCTTGGCAAGCACCCTGCTCTGCTGCTCCGTTCCCTGGTTTAGCAGCTACGCCGACGACACTCCGCCGGTGATGGCCTATACCGCCCCTAATAGCGAACTCATGCAGCTGGATAACGGCGTTATCTTAGAAGGCAGTGACCTTCAAAGCCTTGATAACTATACCAGCGGTTTTCGGGTCACCGCAGGCTACAGCCCCTGGCGACTCCCCCAACTCGATATTGGCGCTGAAATTGCCTACCGGGAAAGCGACGAAATCTCCACTTCCTCCGGTGTTAACCCGCTCATCATGGATACACTCAGTTTGGGTGGCGCCATTGTTGCCGGAGTTCGCATGGGCGCCTTCAGCGTCTATGCGAAGTCCGGCATCACAGAATGGCGTGGTGAAAGCGACCTGGAAGGCGCCGATGAAAGCGGTACTGCATTGCTACAAGGTTTCGGCGCCACGGTAACGATCAACCGGCTCGTCAGCCGCCTAGAGTACGAACGCATCGACGCCCCAACCCTCAGCCACCTCAATATGCTAAGCGCCTCGTTGCATCTGCCATTTTAAAGTGACACTTCGGCTTAACTTCGAAGCGGCACCCTATCCTCCAGCTCCTTTGATTTCGCTTAACATCCTCACAGTATCTCGTGCAGGGGATAGACCAAATACTTTGGTGTAATCACGGCTGAACTGAGTCGCGCTTTCATAGCCGACTTCGAAAGCTGCATCCGTGACACTTTTGGCACTGGATATCATGAGCGTTCGCGCCTGAAGCAATCGAACACGTTTTTGATACTGCAAGGGGCTCAACGTAGTGACCGCTTTGAAGTGCCGATGGAAGGCAGAGACACTCATTGCGGCTTTCTGAGCAAGCGACTCCACTCTAATGGGTTCGGCAAAATCTTGGCGGATCCGCTGAATAGCTTGGCTGACTCGGGCCATGGCGGTATCAGGGGCTGCTATTTCACGTAGCATCCATCCATGAGGTCCTTGCAGTACCCGATACAGAATCTCCCGTTCGTAAACAGGTGCAAGTGCCGCGATTTCCTCAGGGCTATTCATCAATCTCAACATGCGCACCCAAGCGTCTATTAGCTCGGTCGTTACATCGGCCACTGAAAATCCTGGGTCGTTTTCGTAACGTCTGGTGGTCTTTGGCAGGTCAGCCAGCAACATCGACAGCATTGCCGGTTCAAGTGTCAGACTCAAAGCGAGATAAGGCTCGCCTGAACTGCTAGGGTGCACGGCTCCTACTGCTGGCAACTCGATGGACATAACGAAATACGTTGCCGGGTCGTACCGCAGCGTGCGGTCACCAACCGTCATTGTTTTGCTGCCTTGCAGGATAAGGTTGATCATCGGATCGTAAACGGCGGCCAGCATATGTTCTGGAATCTCACCCTGAATCATGGCGATACGTGGTATCCCGGTTTCAGTACGGCGATTTTCTGCGTTTGAGGCCAATGATCGAAGTTCGTTGAGTTGGTTATTCATGGGCATCATGCTGACCCCGGGCGCACGCTTAGCGCAAGCAAAAAGCAGAAATAGGCAGGTTTGGAAGAGAAATAGCCTCGTTAGCGACAAAACACAGGATTACTCTGGTTGCTATCGACCACCTCTCAACAAGCGAGATACAGCATGCTGGATCATATCTTCATTTCTGTCAGCGACATAGAACGCTCCATCCGTTTCTACGATGCAGCTCTAACACCTCTCGGTATCACAGCGCGGCTCAATTACAACGGTAAGGATGGTCCTGCAGGCCACCCGGATCTCAAGGGGTTTGGTGCCAATGGTCGGGTGTTTTTCTGGTTACGTGAAGGAGTCGTGGAAGGCCGCGCAGCTCATATTGGCTTCGTAGCAAGCAGTAAAGCCGAGGTCGAATCAGCCTACGCCGCAGCCATGGGGGCAGGCGCTACCGACAATGGTACTCCCGGCGCACGTTTGCATTATGACCCCAACTACTACGCGGCTAACGTTCTAGACCCAGACGGTTACAGCCTTGAATTCGTCTACAAGAATTGGCAGCACGCACAATGAATACTCTCCTAATTTATGGTGCGACCGGCTATACCGGCCAAATGGCCGCTGAGCACGCAAAAAGGCTGGGCCTTGATTTCGAGATTGCTGGGCGCAATGCCGAGCGATTACAGACTCTTGCCAACCGGCTAGACGTTCCTTACCGCGAGTTCAACGCGGATGCTCAAGCAGAGCAATCACTAAACGGCGTGAGTGTGCTGCTAAACTTCGCGGGACCCTTTGCACAAACGTCGAACGCGCTGATGCGGGCATGCATTAACGCCGGGGTCGATTACCTGGACATCACCGCTGAGATCAACATCTATAGGCTAGCGGAACAGTTGGGCTCTGAAGCGGCTGAAGCCGGTGTCATGCTCTTGCCGGGCGTCGGCTGGGATGTGGTACCGACAGATTGCCTAGCAGTGCATGTCGCTCGTCGTGTGCGGAAGCCGCAGTCGCTGAGTGTGGCTCTTCAGGTTCCGGGCTCCATGTCGCGGGGTTCGGCAATGAGCGTTAGCGAGATCATTGGCGCAGGCCTGTTGACGAGGGTCGACGGTCAGCTTGTACCGACGCCCGATGCGCAAACACGCTACTTCGATTTTAGTGAAGGATCGGTGCTTTGCGCACCATTGTCTTTTGGTGACCTGGTCACCGGCTGGCACTCTACCGGCATCCCAAATATCGCCATGTTCGTGCATATCAGTGGTGACGCGTTCCCCGAGGGGGATCTATCACAGTTGCCCGATGGCCCAACCGCTCAGCAACGCGATTCCCACCGGGCTCGTGCTGTGGTCGAAGTGACGGCGGCTGACGGAACGGTTGTCCGATCGATGATCGAAACCATCAATGGTTATTCCTACACACCACTGGTGGCCATAGAGGCAGCGCGCCGTGTACTGGGAGGTGATCGGCAGCCAGGCTTCAAAACCCCGGCACAGATATTCGGTAGCGGTTTCGCCGAGACCATTGCGGGTACGACGATTATTGATCTTTAAGGTAGAGGCTAGCCATCCGGGAGTGGGAGTTACAAAATTTGATCCTCACGCCTATCGAATTCGCTTTGCGCCTGGGTGACGGTTTCCAGATAGTTGATCGTCCACCGGTATAGGGCCCCGAACGGTTCCTCCAGCGTTCGTCCCAAAGAGGTGATGCTGTATTCCACCGCGACTTGGGAGGAAGGGATTACCCGACGAGCGAGAATGCCATTTCGCTCAAGACGACGAAGCGCCTGAGTCAACGACTTTTGTGTAATGCCTTCCAGACGTCGTTTGAGTTCGTTGAACCGGAGCGGCTTCTCGCAAAGTGCCGCCAGGATCAGTATCGACCACTTATCCGCTATCTGATCCAGCAAGAAGCGGCTCGTACAATCGACTGGTTTGTCCTTTCCGGTTGACCCGCTTCGAGCCGATATCCGATCAGTCGTGTCCTGCATCCAGTTACCTCCGATATACCTGATGACTTTTAAGTGCGTAATTGATATCTGGTTTCAGAAGTATACCATTTGAATTCATTCGAAAGGAGTCAACCTCATGTCGTCAATTCATCTCAAAAAAATGGAAGATAAACTCTCGGTCGTTGATGTGCTCTACCGATTCGCTGCAGGCATTGATCTGCGCGACAGAGTACTTCTCGCAGCGACCTTCACAGAAGATGCGATATCTGATTTCCGGCCTGCCGCGGCGAAAGCTGGATTTGAATATCCAATACTGCAAGGCAGAGAAACTATCGTCTCAGTGTTGTCGGACTCGTTGCAGCCCTTCGACACGACCCACACCGTCACCAACCCTCGAGTATGTATAGATGGTGACAAGGCGTATCTAGAAGCGATAGTGGAAGCCCAGCACTTGCCTCGCGACGACCACTCACGGCACTACCTCATGAAAAACCGCTATGACGTCGAATTGGTTCGACACGGGGAAGCTTGGCTGATTCAGCGAGCGACGATCGACAACGTATGGCGCGATGGCAATCCAGCGGTTCTCTCCGGTGTTTAGAAGACGGCCAAGGTTTCCGCTACTACTCAGCTGATGTCGAAAAGGTGTGATGCTGGAGATGCGTACCCATACACTTTCGTAGGCAACCGGCAAGTCTGCTTCTGTGTCTTTGACTATTGTTGATCGGAACCCCGCCGAGTCCCAACGGAAAAGCCATTGGTGCAGCCGTGCGCAGGGTACTGGACAGTGAGCGGCGGCCAGGTTCCCCCCGGTGCGGATATCCGGGGGTTCGCCGCGGTTCAGAAAATTAGCAGCTAGAGTAGCTGGCTCATTCCCACCAATTATCAAGAGATATGCAATGGAATATGACTTTTATTGGATCAGCGGTAGCCCTAACGCTTGGCGTGCCATGTTAACACTGGAGCATAAAGGAATTTACTACCATTCCCATAGACTTGACCCCGGCAAGCAGGAGCAGAAAAGCCCAGCATTCCTGGAACTCAATCCTTTAGGCAAAGTACCTGTTCTAAAGCATGGCGATGTCGTAGTCGCTGAATCGATTGCTATCATGGCTTATCTGGAGCGCGTACACCCGCAGCCGCCACTCTTTGGTGTAACAGCTGCCGAAACGGGGCTGATATGGCAGCGGATTTTTGAATTCGTCAACAGTTTGCGCGATGTCATAGACGATGGTGTGGTTCGTCCACTTAGCCAAGGGGCAATGTTACATGACACTGATGCATTGAAAATGGCTGCCAACACCTTGTACGCATCATTGGATAGAATGGAGACCACTTTGGGAACATTCAATTATTTGGCGGGCAATAAGGTGTCTGCGGCAGACTTTACAGTGCTGCCCAATCTTTTGATGCTTATGCGCGTAGGCAGCCGTTCCGACGCATTGGCACTCAAATTGAAGTTTAACGAGATTCGTTCTAACTATTCTGCAATCGACAGCTGGCTTGCTCGTTTGGAGACATTGCCAGCTTTCGATGCAGCATATCCACCGCACTGGCGCTTATCTTGATTGGCCGAGTGACTATTGGCATCTGCTCGTTTATATAAATGCCGGAACGAATAGTGCTACTGGACACCATTGCTAGGCTGTTGTTGAGATTTTGGCTCTTGCCCCTGCTCAGGCGGTGTCCAGATAGGCACATCCTGCCGTTGCGGCTCGGGCCAATCCTGCTGCATAGCGCTATTGAGCGCTTCTTCGAGTTTCATGAACAGCTCACTATAGCGAGGGCCGAAAGCATTCCCTCCCTCAATGTCCTTCCAGGTTGCAAACAATTCATCCTCATGGGCATCTTCGTTCTGTACAAAGGCCCAGGTCATCTGCTTAGCTCGCATAGGGTGCACGCCCATGGCAGTCAGTGCATGCCCGCCTAGCTCCAGCGCTGAATGATAGGTTTCACTGATAACATCGTCGGCCCCTGCGTCACGTAGCTGATAGCCATGCCCACGGTCGAATGCACGGGCCAGCACCCACACCTGTGGGTAGGCATGCTTCACATGCTTAACCATCTGTACGGCACGCTCACGATCGTCTAACGCGATAACTAGTAACCTAGCGTGCTCAATCCCTGCGGTCTCAAGCAAGTCGGAGCGGCTGGCATCACCAAAGTAGCTTTTGATGTTAATTTTGCGCAGGTTCTCGATCTGCTCGATCTCGAGATCCAAGGCGACAATGGGAATATTATTGGCGCGCAGCAAGCGGCAGATAATTTGTCCAAACCGGCCTACTCCCGCAACGATAACCGGTGCCTGCTCCTCAATAGCATCGGCTTCGCGATCATCGTTTTTAGCGATAAGGTAGCGCGGTAGCACCAGCCGGTCATAGGCAATAAATAGCAACGGCGTTAAGAACATCGATAGCGCCACCACCAGTGAGAGAATCTGGGAGATATCAGTAGGAATCACGTTGTTTTGAACGCTATAGGTCAGCAGCACAAAGCCAAACTCACCGGCTTGGGCAAGGCTTAAAGTGAATAGCCAACCGTTGCTACCATGTACCCGAAATAGCAGCGCCAAGCCCAGCAGAATCAGACCTTTAACAACGATAACCGCCAAACCTAGCGATAGCACCGCACCCCACTCCGCCGCTAACACCGAGAAGTTGATGCCCGCTCCTACGGTAATAAAGAACAGCCCCAGTAGTAGCCCTTTGAAGGGCTCAATATTGGCTTCCAGCTCGTGTTTAAATTCACTGTTGGCGAGCACCACTCCCGCCAGGAAGGCACCCAGCGCGGGGGATAAATTGACCACACTCATCAGGGCGGCGATGCCAATCACCAGCATCAGCGCAGTAGCGGTAAATACTTCACGCAGGCCAGAGCCAATCACATAGCGAAACAGCAGTGGCATTAAGTAGTAGCCGCCGGCGATGACACTCACGATGGCACCCACGACCACTAAGGCGTGCGCCCAGCCCGGCAAGTGCGCTACCAGGCTTAAGCTGGCGTGGCCATCATCACCGCCCGCCCCCATCAACTTAGGCAGCGCTAGAAGCGGGATCAGCGCCAGCATGGGGATCACCGCAATATCCTGAAACAACAGCACCGAGAAAGCGCTGCGCCCGCCCTCCGTTTTGGCGAGCCCCTTTTCATTCAGTGTTTGCAGCACAATCGCCGTGGAAGAGAGCGCAAAAATCAGCCCCACCGCCAGGGCGGTTTGCCACACAAGCCCAAGCCACCAGGCAATAGCGGTGCCAGCTGCGGCGGTTAGCACGACCTGAAGCCCACCCAGACCGATCAGCCGAACCCGCATTGCCCACAGACCTTTGGGGTCAAGCTCCATACCCACCAAAAATAGCATCATCACCACACCAAACTCGGCAAAGTGCTGAATGGTGGTGGTTTCCTGCCCCACCAGCCCCAGGATTGGCCCAATCACTACCCCGGCGACCAAGTAACCCAGTACCGACCCCAGGCCAAAACGCTTGGCAAGAGGTACGGCGATCACCGCGGCAACAAGATAAATAAAGGCTTGAATGAAATAACTGGTCATCGGGGCTCCTTAAATTGACAGACGCTACTTGACTTCCCAGAGCAATCAGGTAGCGTACTAGTACGTTAGTACATCACTAATTACTCGGTAGCGAACTATGCCTTCAAACGGTCACTATCAGGCAGAGCTAATCGACCACCTACTCTCCATTGATTCACCTGAAGCAATGGATCGAGCGCTGGCGAGCCTGCTAACGCCTGCAGAGTACCAAGAAATCAGTAAACGCCTACAAATTTTTAAGCTGCTGCGTGAAGGCGTGCCCCACCGCAAAATTGCCGAAACCCTGGGCGTGGGAATCGCTACGGTTTCGCGGGGTTCCCGCGCGCTTACCACGTTACACTCTTCAAGCCCTTCTTCACGGAATGATGCATCATGACCACTGCCAATACACATGCCTCACCAGGCCCGCAGCCTTTTACGCTGCCGCGCAAACCTCACTATGTGACCTTGGCGGCGGACTGCGACTTCTTTGCCCTGTTTCAGAAAATCGAGCGTCGGTTTGATACCTGCTACATGCTTGAGTCTCTGGGTGAAGATAGCCATATGGCGCGCCACTCGATTATCGGCTTCGACCCCGAGTACACGCTCTACGCCAACGGCAACACACTGACCATTGAAGAACGTGGCGGCAATGCCAACCACTACACTAGCGACAACCCCTACGAACTGCTGCGCAGCCTGATCCCGCAGAATATTATTTCCCGCAAGTACGCCGGAGGGTTAAGCGGTTACCTTGGTTACGATGCCATGCAGTATTTCGAGCCATCGCTTACGTTAAAAGCCAGCGATGATTTCGACACCTTCCGTTTCGGGCTTTACAAAGATGGCCTGATCCTCGACAAGATGACCGGAGAAGTCACCTACTTCTATTACGACAACAGCCGCTACGAATTTCTACAGACGTTAATTGATGCAGACGATGAGCCGGCAGGCCCGCTGAAAATCACCGCCTTAGGCGACACCATGAGCCAGGCAGAACACGCCGAGGCGGTGGCCAAGGTGAAACAGGATATTATCGACGGCAAAGTGTTCCAGTGCGAAGTTGGCTTTAAAAAACGCTTCAGTATTAAAGGCGACGCCCTGGCGCTGTATGACCAGCTACGCACCATCAACCCGTCGCCGCAAATGTACTACGTCAAATTTGGCGAACAAAAGCTAATTGGCGCAAGCCCAGAGCTTTTATTTCGGCTGCGCCAGGGCGAGATGGAGACCTTTCCGCTGGCGGGTACCACCACCCGGGGTCAGACGCCCCAAGAAGATACCCAGCTCGCCCGCGCGCTGCTTAACGATCCCAAAGAGATCGCCGAGCACAATATGATCGTGGATCTACACCGCAACGATATTGGCCGGGTAGCGCAGTTTGGCACGGTGAAAGTGCGCAGTTTGATGGATATCAAACGCTTTAGCCACGTGCAGCATATCTCCAGCGAGATCGTCGGCATCATCGCCGAAGGCGAAGATATGTTTACCGCGCTGGCCAGCAACTTCCCCGCGGGCACCCTCACCGGCGCACCCAAAATCGAGGCGATGAAAATCATCGACGATCTGGAAACCGACGGGCGCGGCCCCTACGGAGGCGCAGTGGGCCAGTTCTCGTTCAACGGGGACTGTACCTTTGCGATTCCGATTCGTACCGTGTTTGTGAATGGTGAGCGTGCCTACGTGCAAACCTGCGGTGGCAATGTGTTTGATAGCAATGCCGCCGATGAGTATGAGGAGATCCGCCGCAAGTTTGCCGGTACTCGCAAAGCCCTTACCCCCTTTATGGAGACGGACATGGAGAGCCCAGCATGAAGGTACTTATCATCGATAATTACGACTCCTTCACCTATAACCTCTACCAGTTTATTGGTGAGATTCTAACCACAGAGAAGAATCGCGGCGGGCTGGCCAATTTTGAGATTATCGTTAAGCGCAATAATCAGATCGATTACGGCGCCATCGAAGCCATGGCCCCGGAGCGTATTATCATCTCCCCCGGCCCCGGCTCGCCGGATGACCCGCGCTACTTTGGTGTATGCGCTGAAGTGATCGAGAAACTGGGTAAGACCACCCCGCTGCTGGGAGTATGCCTGGGTATGCAAGGCATTGTGCACGTATTTGGCGGCAAGGTAGTGAAGGCGCCGCTACCGATGCATGGCAAGATCAGCCCGATCAACCACAATAACGCATCGGTGTTTAACGGCGTGCCCGACCAGCTTGAAGTGATGCGCTACCACTCGCTAATTGCCGATGCGATCACCCTGCCCGAGTGCCTGGAAGTGACCGCCACAGTAGGCGCACTTGCAGCCGATAGCTTTGAGCAGCGCAGCCGTTGGCTGGCACTGGGTGAATTCGAACTGATGGGGGTTAAACATCGGGAGTACCCGATTCACGGCATCCAGTTTCACCCAGAATCGTTTGCCACCGAAGGCGGCAAAGAGCTGATCGCTAATTTTCTTTTCGCGCACGGCAATCACGCCAGAGCGTAGGCACCAAGTATAGGGTGGCTAAACGGGTGGCTAAATGAGACTCAATGAAACCGTTAGCCACCCTAGACAGGCCAGATTTACGACAACCGTCAGCCAGAACGTAACTTGAAAGGCGGTTTTCTGGGTTTTATGCCTCAGCTGCTGTTGGGCCAGTAGCGCACCCGGCCAGCCACCCACTACCCCAAGCAGATGTAGCGACTTTTCACTCACCCGACGGCGGTTTTTAATAGCCGCCTTTTTGTCGATAGCGTAAGTGATATAAGCGATAACGCTCACTACAGCGTAAAAGGCGACGATTGGGATCACAGTGAAGACTCTTGAATGATGGGGAGTTACTTGCGCCGCTGGGAAGGCTTTCCGACCGCCGCTGGCTTACCGCGGCCTTTACCAACGGGCTTACCTTTAGCTCCAGGCTTGCTTTTAGCACCAAGCTTGCCGGGGGCTTTGCTGCCCTTGGAGTGCGGCTTGCCTAACGTACTGCCTTTCGGGCCGGTACCTGTTTTTCCACTGACTTTTCCGCTGGCGGCTTTTTTACCCTTGACGGGTGGTTTAGCCCCGGCGGCTTTGGCACCAGCCGCCTTCGCGCCTGCTTTGGCCGGGCGCCCTTTTGCGGAAGGCGGTTTTGCCTTTCCTGCGCCTGAGCTGTAGTTGGGCCTTTCCGGTTTAGCTTTACTTTTCTTTTCTGGTGCCGCCTCTGAGCGTTCGGTCAGCGCGATAATGGTATCGATCTCTTTGGCAGTGAGATCGCGCCAGTCGCCCAGGGCTAAGCCTTTTAGCGGCACATTCATAATGCGCGTGCGAATAAGCTGGGTAACCTCGTAGCCGAAGTATTCACACATACGACGAATTTGCCGATTGAGCCCCTGCACCAAGGTAATAGTGAACACAAAGGTGGACTCTTTTTGTACCTTGCAGCGCTTGGTCACCTTGCCAAGAATCGGCACGCCGCTCTGCATGCCGTCAATGAACTCGTCGGTGATCGGTTTGTTCACCGTCACCTGGTACTCTTTTTCGTGGTTGTTATTGGCGCGCAGAATCTTATTAACCAGATCGCCGTTATTGGTTAAAAAAATCAGCCCCTGGGAGTCTTTATCGAGCCGCCCAATGGGAAAAATGCGCACGCCATGCTTCACAAACTCAACGATATTGTCCTTTTCGCTGGATTCAGTGGTGCTGACAATGCCCACCGGTTTGTTCAGCGCGATCAGCACCAGATCCTCCTCTTCCTGAGGCTCGATCTCCTGACCGTTTACTTTAACCAAGTCACCCGCCACCACTTGATCACCGGTAGTCGCACGGCGACCGTTTATCCATACGTTGCCCTGCTCCACAAAGCGGTCGGCTTCACGGCGAGAGCACATCCCGCTCTCGCTAATATATTTATTGATACGGGTAGATTTTCGAAACGACATAAAACGCCATGTGGCTATAAGAGGATAAGCAAACAGTTAAAAAGAGGAGCCGGGCTCCTTTAAGAAGGCCAACTCCTCGTCGGTAGAGCCCCGCCCCAACAGTGCGTTGCGGTGCGGGTAGCGCCCAAAACGATCAATAATCGCCTTGTGGCGCACTTCAAAATCGTAGTTATTCTCTAACCCCGGCTGGTCAAACAGCTGCATCGCCAGCTCATGAATGGCCGCGGATTCGCTATGCATATAGGGCATATACAAAAACGCACGCTGCTCGCTGGTTAGTTCTGCGTCTGCCCCAGCGGCTACCGCCTCTTGAGCTAGCGCCAGCGCTAAGGGATCAGTGGCAAAGGCGCGAGCGTCATCGCGATAGATATTGCGCGAGAACTGATCCAGCACAATGATCTCCGCAAGCCGCCCTTGCGGCGTTTGACGCCATGCGTAACATTCACACCGCGCGGTTTGGGCATGCAGCGCGCCAAACCGCTGCGAGATTGTACGATCCAACTCAGCGTCTTTTTTAAACCACTGAGCAGGCGTCAACTCCTCAAACCAAAAGTCGAGTACCGCTTGAACATCTGAGGACATTGACGCCTCCCTGTTGTAGTAGAACGTTGTAGTAAAACGTTACGGTTAAAAATCACGGTAAAAAATCGTGTTAAAACAGCCTAGCCGGTGTTGCGCAGACCTGCCGCTATGCCCGCCATAGTGACCATCAACGCCCGGGAAAGATCGGCGCTGATCGCCCCATCGGCGTCGCGATTACGCTGCAGCAACTCCGCCTGCAAACCGTGCAGCGGATCGATGTAGGGGTTGCGAACATCGATCGCCTGGCGAATCAGCGGCGTGTTTTCCAATAGCTTCTCTTGCTGAAGAATATCCAGCACTGCTTCTTCCAACGACGCGAAGCGCTGGCGTAACTTTTTACCCAACGCCTTCAGTGAGGGCTCGTCGACCAAGCGATGCTCGTAGTAAGCGGCAATGGCGACATCGGCTTTGGCCAGCAGCATCTCCAGCATGTCCAGATAGGTGCCAAAGAAAGGCCACTCGTTGCGCATCTCCTGTAGCACATCGCGTCCACCGGGCTGCTCTAAGCGCCGCGCAAAGGCTTCGCCGCTGCCCAGCCACGCGGGTAGCATCAGGCGAATCTGTGTCCAGGCGAAAATCCATGGAATGGCGCGCAGGGTTTCCACCCCGCCATCCTGGCGCCGCTTGGTGGGGCGTGAACCCAACGGCAGCCTACCCAAGGCGCCTTCCGGTGTGACCGCGCGGAAATAGGGCACGAAGTCCGGGTCTTCACGCACCACGCCCACATAGGCGCCATGCGCCACCTTGGCGAGCTGATCCATCTCTTCACGCCAGTGCGGTTCCGGTGCACGCGGTGGCAACAGCGTGGCTTCCAGCACTGCACAGGCATATATCTCCATGGAGCGCAGGGCAATATCAGGCTGACCAAACTTGAAGCGAATCATCTCGCCCTGCTCAGTCACCCGCAGACTGCCGTTTACCGAGCCTGGAGGCTGGGAGAGTATCGCCGCATGGGCCGGGCCGCCACCACGACCAACGGTGCCGCCACGGCCGTGGAACAGGGTTAAATCGACGCCGTGCCGGTTACACACATTCACCAGCGACTCTTGAGCGCGGTACTGCGCCCAGGCAGCAGCCAACTGACCGGCATCTTTTGCCGAATCAGAGTAGCCAATCATGACCTCCTGACGGTCATCGATCAGCGAACGGTAGCCCGGTATCGCCAGCAGTTGATCCACCACATCACCTGCGTGATCCAGGTCGTTAAGGGTTTCAAACAGCGGTGCGATAGGTAGCGTTACCTGCCCCCCGACCTCTTTCATCAGCAGTGCTACGGTGAGCACGTCCGAGGGTTCAGCGGCCATGGAAATGATGTAAGTTCCCAGCGCTTCGGAGTGCTCCTGGGCGATAACTTTGAAGGTATCCAGCACTTCGCGGGACTCGGCGGAGCACTCCCAGCGGCGCGGAATCAGCGGACGTCGGGAGGCCAGCTCCTCAAGCAGAAATTCCTGACGTTTGGCTTCGTCCCACTCCTGGTAGTGGCCCAGGCCAAGGGCGCTTGTTAGCTCTTCAATGACCTGGGCATGGCGACTGGCTTCCTGACGTAGGTCAAGCTTGGTCAGCGTAACGCCAAACACCGCTACCCGGCGCAGCGTATCCAGCAACGCCCCGTTGGCGATGGTGTCGAGGCCCACATCACACAGCGAGCGGTAACAGGCGAGCAGCGGTGAGTAGAGCTGATCGCGGGTTTCAATAATCGGCCCGCCATCATAGTTATTTCCCTCCAGCTCGGCCTTGGCCCAATCGCGGGTTGATTCCATCTTCGCCAGCAGGCGTTTCAACACTTCGCGGTACGGCTCGGCTACATCACCCGCCTCGGCTTTGAGCGCGCTATTGGCCTTCCACATGGAGAGTTCGGTTTTGAGCTGTTCAAGATCGCGCAAATAGAGGTCGGCGGCCATCCAGCGACCAAGCAGCAACACTTCACGGGTCACTCGGGCGGTCACGTTGGGATTGCCGTCGCGGTCGCCGCCCATCCAGGAGGCGTAGCGTATCGGCGCGGCGTCCAGGGGCAGGCGTTCACCGGCGGTATCCAGCAGCAGGTTATCCAAATCTCTATGGAAATCTGGTACCGCCTGCCACAGCGAATTTTCAATCACCGCAAAGCCCCACTTGGCTTCGTCCACCGGGGTGGGCCGCTCATGGCGAATCTCGTCGGTGTGCCACGCCTGGCTAATCAGTTCTTCCAGGCGCCCCTGAGCGCGGGTGCCACGCTCCGGGTAATCCTCGGAACTTTCAATGGCGGTTAAGCACTCATCGATGGCATCATATTTTTGGATCAAGGTGCGGCGGATAACTTCGGTGGGGTGCGCGGTGAGTACCAGCTCAACGCGCATATTGGCGAGGGTCTCGACCAGTTTACGCGGTGAGTTGCCCGCCTGCTCGGCACGCGCAAACAGCTCCCCCAGTACCGGCTGGGAGCCGGGCTTGTAGTCCTCGACCCGGCGAAAGCGCGCCCGATAGTGCTGTTCGGCAATGTTCGCAAGGTTTAAGAACTGGTTAAACGCCCGAGTGACCGGCAGCAGATCCCGCTCGGGCAGCTCACGCAGGTACTCGATCAATTCACGCTGCTGCAGTGAATCGCCCTGGCGCCCGCGCTTGGCGTGGGCGCGAATGGTTTCAATTTTATCGACAAATGCTTGGCCCAAATCGTCGGCAATGGTTCGCCCCAGGCTGTCGCCCAGAATACGCACATTATCGCGCAGAGATTCGTGTAGGTCGTGACTCATTGGCATGGCCTCCTTGCAGGGGTCGCGTCATTATTAGATCAGGAATGGGTAGATTGTTTTTCTTCTGCTTTGGCTGCCTGCCAGTGGGCTTCCATCTCGTCTAGGGAAGCCTCTATTAATGGCCGCTGGGCAGCGCTAAGCTCGCGCTCGACAAAACGAAAGCGGCGCTCGAACTTGGCATTGGTAGCGCGCAGGCACTGCTCTGGATCGGCGTTCAGCGTGCGGGCAAGATTGGTCACTGCAAACAGCAAATCGCCGACTTCTTCCTGGGCGTGCTGTTGATCACCGGCGGCGAGCGCCTCTTCTACTTCCGCCAGCTCTTCACGAATTTTAGCCACCACGCCGCGCGCATCGGGCCAATCGAAGCCTACTCGCGCGGCGCGCTTGGACAGCTTGGCAGCGCGGCTAAGGGCGGGCAGCGTGCGCGGCACATCGTCTAGCACAGAGGGCCGCTCAACAGCTCTCTCGGCACGCTCCTCGGCCTTCAATGACTCCCAGCGGCTGTTGACCTGCTGAGTTTGCACCTCTTCGGCACTCACTCCTGGCGGGCGGCGGGAGGCCAGCGTGCCATCCGGAAACACGTGCGGATGGCGGCGCAGCATTTTGACGGTCAGCGTATCGACGATATCAGCAAAGTCGAAGCGCTGCTCTTCCGCGCCGAACTGAGCGTAGTAGACCACTTGAAAGAGCAGATCGCCCAGTTCGCCGGGTAGTTCGTCAAAAGCGCATCGCTCGATGGCATCGGCGACCTCGTAGGCCTCTTCCAGGGTGTGGGGCACAATGCTGTCCCAATCCTGCTGGAGATCCCAGGGGCAGCCCTGTTCCCGGTCGCGCAGCACCTGCATCAGGGTCAGCAGATCATCGATACCATGGCGCATTATGCCCCCCCCTTGCGAATTTGTTGTTCCGGGTCGGCGTTGCGCAAACGGCGCACTTCGGTAACGTTGGGCAACTGCTGGATACGCGAGAACAACCGTCCCAGGGATTCAAGGCCATCGACTTCCAGGGTAATGCGCAGCCGGGCAATGCCTTCATCGGTGTCCGTTAGCGTGTTCACGGCAAGCACGTTGACCTTTTCATTACCGAGCAGGCCCGTGACATCGCGCAACAACCCGGAGCGATCCCAGGCCTGGATCTCGATGGTCACCGGGTAGCGGGTCTGGGCGCGTTCGCCCCACTCCACTTCGATAATGCGCTGGGGTTCGTCCAGGCGCAATTGCAGAATATTACTACAGTCCTGGCGGTGAACGGTGACGCCGCGCCCCTGGGTAATAAAGCCGATAATCGGCTCGCCGGGCACCGGGCGGCAGCAGTTGGCCATACTGGTTTTCAGATTGCCGACGCCGAGCACCGTGATATCGCTTTTGGTGGCTTTGCTGGATTGGCGCTTAGGTTTGGCGAGCAGGCGATCGAGCTGCTCTTGGTCGTCGGTTTCACCAAACAGTTGCTGAGCCTGGTGCAGCACCTGACCGATACGCAGGTCACCAGCGCCGATGGCCGCGTACATGTCCTCAGCGTTTTGGTAGTTGACCGCCTTGGCCAGCTTGGGCAGATCGAGACCTTCCACATCCAAGCGGCGCATTTCACGGTCAAACAGCACGCGCCCCTCGTCCAGGTTTTGATCCCGTGCCTGATGTTTGAACCACGCCTGAATTTTGGCCCGCGCCCGGGAAGTGCGCACATAGCCCAAACTGGGGTTTAGCCAGTCGCGGCTTGGGCCACCTTTAGTGGCGGTAAGAATTTCTATCTGCTGGCCGGTTTTTAACTTGTAGGTGAGCGGCACAATGCGCCCATTAATCTTGGCGCCTCGGCAGCGGTGGCCAATTTCGGTATGCACCCGGTAGGCGAAATCGATCGGTGTGGCAATCCGCGGCAGGTCAATCACGTGACCGTCGGGAGTGAAAACGTAAATGCGGTCAGGGGCCACATCGCTGGAGAGCCCTTCGCGCAAATCGCCAAAGCCGCCCACCTCGTCCTGCCACTCCAGTACCTGACGCAGCCAGGCAATTTTCTCTTCGTAGCTACGGCTTTTGGCGTTGGTATCGTGGCCTTTGTAACGCCAGTGGGCACAAACGCCCAGCTCCGCTTCGTCGTGCATGGCGAAGGTGCGAATCTGGATTTCGAGCACCTTGTTTTCCGGCCCCATAACAGCGGTATGCAGCGATTGATAGCCGTTCTTTTTGGGGTTGGCGATATAGTCGTCAAACTCGTTGGGCACGTGGTGCCAGCGCGAGTGAATAATCCCCAGCACGGTGTAGCAGTCCGCCACTTCCGGCACCAGAATACGCACTGCGCGCACGTCATGAACTTGTGAAAAATCGATCCGTTTGCGCTTCATTTTGCGCCAGATCGAATAGATATGCTTGGCTCGCCCATCCACGTCGTAGCGGTGGATGTGCTGAGCTTCCATCAAGCCTTTGATGGTTTCGACCACATCGTGAATATAGCGGTCGCGGTCAAGGCGTTTCTCCGCCAACAGCTTGGCAATCGCCTTGTACTCATCTTCGTGCAGGTAGCGAAACGATAGATCTTCCAGTTCCCACTTAAGCTGACCGATGCCCAGGCGGTGGGCCAGCGGCGCATAAATATCGGCGACTTCACGAGCCACCAGTAAACTTTTTTCCCGGGGAGCGTCTTTTACCTGGCGTAGTGCGCAGGTGCGTTCGGCAATCTTAATGAGTGCCACGCGCACATCACCGACCATATTGACCAGCATCTTACGCAGGTTTTCCTGCTGATTGTGTTGGCCCATGCCATGGTCAGGCGCCAACGGGTAGCTAATAGCGGCCATTTGCAGCACGCCATCAATCAGACTGGCCACTTCTTCGCCAAAGCGTTTTGTCACGGACTCAAGGCTCAGCAGCCCTTCCCGCACTGCACGGTAGAGAACGGCGGCCTCAAGCGTGGCTTGGTCTAGCTTTAACTCACCAAGGATATCGGCCATTTCCAGGCCCATGCGAAAACTAGAGCCTGGCGATAGCCATACGCGATGGGTGCGCGGGGCTTCAAGCTCCAGTTGTTCGGCGAGTTCACAGGCGCCGACTAGACGCTCAGGCTCAGGTAGGCGCACATCCTCCTGCAGGCGCGTTAACCACTGCTGTATATCCACCTTTCCGCCCGCGGTTAGCGGCTGGTCTTCACGCACTTTCACCATGACAATTACTCATCCTTTCAGGGAGACGGTCTCTGCACGACCGCCACCGTGGCTTGATGCGATGGGGAAACGTCTAGTCCCCGTATTCGAACAGCATCAGCGTTTCCATATGCGCAGTGTGAAGGAACATATCCGCCACTGCTACTTGCTTGACCCGGTAACCCGCATGCACAAGATGTGCCGCATCCCGAGCAAGCGTCGCCGGATCACAGGAAATATAGACCACCCTGGGCACCGGGTGATGCGCCAGCGCCTGACAAATAACTTCGGCGCCGCTTCGCGGCGGATCGAGCACAAGCGCATCGCTACCGCCATGAACGGTCAACAGCTCCTTAACGCTGGCAGCGCTGTTTAAATCAGCCTGCTGACCGCTGACCATCAGTTGGTTGCGCTTAGCGTTAATCGCAATGCGCGCCACCATGGCAGGGTTACCTTCCACTGCATAAACCTCAGCACCCGCTGCCGCTATGGGTAGGCTGAAATTACCGATACCAGCAAACAAGTCGAGTAATTTTTGCCCCGGCTTAGGCGCTAACCACTGGATGACCTGGGCGACCATTTGCTGGTTAACCGGGGCGTTGACCTGTAAAAAATCTCCCGGTGCAAAACTTAGGCTAAGCGGTGGTTGGCCGGTAACGGTTAGCGACTCTTCAAGCGCCGGCGCTGCGCCATGCCAGTGCAGTGTGGGTGTTTCTCGCCCCAACCAAGTGCCCAGCGCCACTCCCTGCTGCTGCGCAAAGGCTTGCCAGCGTTCGGCGTCCCCGGTGTGCTCTTTTAACTGACGAACCAACACGACCTGCGCGGTCGCCGTTGCCAATAATTCGATGTGCCCTACCTGGCGCGGCGCCTCTAACGTACCCAGCAGCTCACGCAGAGGTGTTAATAGGCGCTGTAAGGGATCGACCAACACCGGGCAGCGTTCAATATCCACCAGGCGATGGCTATGGGCGGCACGAAAGCCCAGGCGCGTAGTGCCTTGGCTGTCGACTTTGACCCCCAGCCGTGCGCGGCGCCGATAGCCCTGATCGCTGCCTTGAATCGAGCCGATCTCGCTTAGCGTTATACCCTGGCGAGAAAACAGATCGCGCACTACTTCTCGTTTATGGTCGCGCTGGGCATCGACACTTAGGTGCTGCAGATCACAACCGCCACAGTGCCCAAAATGCGGACAAGGCGGCTTGACGCGCAGCTCGGAGGTGGTCAGCAGCGATTTGATATGCGCTTCATCAAAGCGTTTGCGAGTGAGATGAATGGCCACTTCGACCTGCTCACCGGGCAACGCCTTATCAACAAAGACCGTTTTACCGTTGGCTGAGTGGGCAACGCCACGGCCATCGTGCGCTAAGCGCTCAATCACCATAGGAGATGTGTCACCCGTAGCCGCATGACGCGTTTTGCCACCAGGCGTGCCCGCTAGCCCAGAGTGGCCTGACGCGGGCCTGGGCGGCCGCCGTTTTCCCAACATGGCCATGGTTATACTCCTGGGGCAAATAGGCCAGTGGAGAGATAACGATCACCACGGTCGCAGACGATAAACACAATCACCGCATTTTCGGTTTGCTCCGCGATACGTAGCGCGCCCGCGAGACTGCCACCCGATGAGACCCCGGCCAGAATGCCCTCTTCACGGGCCAGACGGCGCATATGCTCTTCGGCCTCTTGTTGGCCAATATCGAGGGTGACATCCACTCGCGGCGCTTCAAAAATAGCCGGCAGGTACGCTTGTGGCCAGCGACGAATGCCAGGAATACTGGCGCCATCGGCGGGCTGTAAACCGACAATCTGAATAGCCGGGTTTTGCTCTTTCAAATAGCGCGACACCCCCATAATGGTGCCCGTGGTGCCCATCGAGCTGACGAAATGCGTCACCTCGCCCCCGGTTTGCTCCCATACTTCGGGGCCGGTGGTACGATAGTGGGCCAGCGGGTTATCAGTGTTGGCGAACTGGTTTAGCGGCTTGCCTTCGCCCCTGGCGATCATGCCATCCGCGATATCCCGAGCCTCCTCCATACCGCCCGCTTTGCTGGCGGAAATTAATTTAGCGCCATAGGCCGCCATTGCCTGCTTACGCTCTTCCGAGGCGTTTTCCGGCATAACCAGCACCATCTGGTAGCCCTTAATCGCGGCCGCCATGGCTAGCGCAATACCGGTATTACCTGAGGTCGCCTCAATCAGCGTATCACCGGGGGCTATATCACCTCGGGCTTCTGCTTCATTGATCATCGAGAGCGCGGGGCGGTCTTTAACCGACCCAGCGGGATTATTGCCTTCAAGCTTGGCCAACAGGGTATTGTTACGCCCCGCGCTAATGCGCTTAAGGCGTACCAGGGGCGTGTTGCCAACCACATCTTCTATTGTGGGATAGCCCTTAAGATCGTTCATGAATGTTCCTTATCGTCACCGTTATGCTGCATTATATCGGTGCTGCCTTAGGCTGGACAGGCAACCTCATTGAATCAGCGAGCTTCTTTTCATGTCTTTGAATACCCGACTGCTGTTTGCGTTACTCGGTTTCCCGCTCCTGGTGTACGCCATGATGGCCGTACTGCTGGTCATACAGAGTGATACGCAAGCTCGCGAGGCACACCAAACGCGGTTAGAAAGCGTCGGTGAGCTGCTCGCCCCGAACCTTGCTGCTGCGGTCGCAACGGGTGATGAGCAACGTCTGGAAGCCCTGTCGCGTCAACTCCTTGCTATGAAAGGACTGCGAGCGGTTGCGCTATTTGATGCCCAGGGCGACCGTCTATTATTACTCGGGCAATCCAACCTACCACCGCTAAACGCCCCAGATGATCAGCAATTGATTAAGCAGCAGGATGCATGGCGACTGCGCTTGCCACTGAACCCTCCTCAAACAAGTGTCAGCCAAGCTGGGGACAGCCACGTTGGCTGGCTAGATATCGAGATGGATACCCGTACGCTAACCCTTGGTCGCTATAAGTTGATTGCCAGCCTTAGCTTGGGTGGCATGCTGCTTGGCCTGCTGCTGTTTTTAGTCGCTTTTGCGATCAGTCGCTATACCACCCGCCCGCTGGAAGAAGCCAACCAAGCCCTTTATCGGCTATCCCGCGGCGACTATCGGCTACATCTGGCGCCCTCTAATGCCACAGAACTCCATCACCTGAGTAGCTATATTAACGCCCTGGCCGAGCACTTTCAGCAAGCCCAGCGGGATATGCAAACGCAAATCGAGCAGGCCACCAGCGAGCTGCAAGAGTCCATGGAAACCATTGAAGAGCAGAATATCAAGCTCGATTTGGCCCACCGCAGCGCGCTGCGGGCTAATGCCGTGAAGTCTGAATTTCTGGCCAATATGAGCCATGAGATCCGCACACCACTAAACGGGATTATCGGTTTTTGCCGGTTACTGGGACGCTCATCACTGGATACGCGCCAGCGGGAGTGGCTGCAGCACGTACACCGCGCTTGCGACAACCTGCTTATGCTGGTTAACGACGTGCTCGACTTCTCCAAACTTGAAGCGAATCGCCTCACCCTGGAAGAGACAGATATCGACATTGTCGCACTGGTCGACGAAGTGGTCGGGCTACACGCCCCTGAAGCCCAGCGCAAGCAACTGCACTTGGTAGCCATGGTATATGACGATGTGCCTACCCCGCTAACCGGTGATCCGCTGCGTATTCATCAGGTATTGAATAACTTGATTGGCAATGCGCTTAAATTCACCCAGCAAGGCGAGGTGATCGTGCGTGTCATGTTGGATAATTTAGAAGGCCAGCATGTGGTGCTTAATCTGAGCGTCAGTGACACCGGCATTGGCCTAAGCGACGCCCACCAGGAAGCTCTCTTCAGCGCCTTTTCCCAAGCAGAACCAAGCCACTCACGGCAATTTGGTGGCAGCGGCCTTGGGCTTACTATCTGCCGCCAGTTGATTGAACGCATGGGCGGCGAGATTGGCGTGGAAAGCTCGCTGGGCAAAGGAACCACTTTCTTCTTTACACTGCCCATGCTGGCTCATAAAGCGGCCGAGCGACCTCCAGAAATTAGCTTGGCCAACCCGACCATTCGCTTATATGAAACTCATGCTCCAACCCGCCATGTACTGGAGCACTTGCTAGAGCGCTGGGAAGCACAACCCATCGCCTTTGATGTCTCGGAGCCAGCGAAATTGCTGATATTGGGGCTTGAGCACAGCGACTTTAGCCCCGAATGGCACGCCCACTGGCAAGCAGTGATTGATCAAACCCCCTGCCCCACATTGATTTTAGCCAATGGCAATAGTTTTGATCTGCCGCCACTGCACTTAACCCATGGCGGCGAGACACTCTACAAACCTTTTTCCCGCGCGCAGTTGGTAACGACGCTCAAGCAGCTACTGCTATCTACGCACATGCCGAATAAGAGCGAACAGGAACTCCCCGCGTTACCAGCGGCGTCTCAGCCACTCAAACTACTGATTGTCGATGACAATGCACCCAATCGTGAGCTGCTCAAAAACCTACTTGAAGACCCTGCCCTGCATGTTTCTACGGTGGAAAGCGGCCACCAAGCGCTAGAATTCGCCCGTACCAGTAACGTCGACATGGTGTTAATGGATATTCGTATGCCGGGGATGGATGGCGTACAAACCACCCAAGCATTGCGCCGGTTGAGTAGCACCTGGGCCCGCTGCCCCATTATTGCCGTTACCGCCCACGTGCTCAGCAGTGAACGCCAGCAGTGGCTCGCGGAAGGTCTTGATGACGTGCTGGTAAAACCCATTGACGAAACACAGCTAGCACAGTTGCTCAACCGCTTTTTGGGGGTGACTCATCGGCTGACCGCCAGCACTGCAGAGCCGCCCTATCCACAGCACGACATTAACGCCACCCAGAGGCCACGGGTTAGCCATGCGGCACCGGCCACGCTACCCATTATTGATCTGGAGATTGGCGCACGTTTAGCGGGGGGTAAGGAGCACCTGGCACGAGAGCAGCTAAAACGTCTGATCGACAGCTTGGATGAGAGTGAACAGCATATGCGCGCCGCTTTTGGTCAACAGCATTTGCCCACGCTGCTCGATTGGGTACATGGTCTCAATGGCGCTAGCCGCTACTGCGGTGCGCCCGAGTTGGCCTTACTGGTAGAGACCCTGGAAACTCGCCTACGCACCAGCGGCTTAGACCATGTTGAGGGGCTATTGGAAGACCTTTACCGGGCAATGGCCCGGCTGCGAGCACTGCGCCCGCAGCTGGTTAGGCATTGATTGAACAGGCTTCAAGGCGTTGCCCATTAGAGGCTTGGAATAAATGACATGAACCCAGCATTGGCTGATCTGGCGGCGAGCTGTTAACGCTCTAACACCACAAAAGCTACCGCATACTCGGCTTCATCGCTCAGGGTAACGTGGCTAGCGGTGACACCCGCCGCTTGCAATAGCCGCTCGGCTTCGCCATTAAGCAGGAAATAGGGCTTACCCAAGGCATCGTTCAACACCTGAATGTCCCCCCACTGCAGTCCTTGGCGCAGGCCTAAACCCAGCGCTTTTACAAATGCCTCTTTGGCAGCAAAGCGCTTGGCCAGAAACGCCGCGGGTTGGGCTTTGTGTAGCCAAAGCGCCTGCTCATCGGGGCCTAAAATTCGCTCAGCAAAGCGTGGCCCGTGCCGTTTCATGGCCCGTGTAAAACGCTCCACACGGGCAATATCCGAGCCAATTCCCACAATCATCGCCTTAAAAACCTCTGAATAGACAACCTCTGATCAGTGCCCGCAGCAGCCATTATGAACATGCTCAGAGTGGTTTTCATGCTCATGATCGTGAGCATCGAGAGCCGCCATTAAGCCCGCCTCTTGGCCAGCGATGATCAAGCGTTTCATCTCCTGAACGGCCTCTTTGAGGCCCACAAACAGCGCACGGGCAATAATGGCATGGCCGATATTGAGCTCGTTAACGCCCGGCAGCGCCGCAATCGCTTCAACGTTATGGTAATGCAAGCCGTGACCGGCATTGACCACTAAACCCAGCGAGATAGCGTGAGTCGCTGCAGTCGTTAAGCGATGATACTCTGCATTCGCTGCATCGCTGCCGGAACGCGCTTCTGCGTAAGCGCCCGTGTGCAGCTCAATCGTCGGTGCACCGGCGCGCTGAGCAGCCTCAATCTGCTCCACGTCAGGGTCGATAAACAGGGATACATCGCAACCCGCCGCACTTAGCCGTTGGCAAGCCCTGGCAATGGCGTCAAAGCCGCCGACAACGTCAAGACCGCCTTCGGTGGTCAGCTCTTCGCGTTTCTCAGGTACTAAACAGACATGGGCGGGGCGCACTTCTTCGGCCAGCGCCAACATCTCTTCAGTGACAGCCATTTCCAGGTTCATGCGCGTATTAAGCATTTCGGCCAGAATGCGTACATCGCGGGGCTGAATATGACGCCGGTCTTCACGCAAATGCACCGTAATGCCATCGGCACCCGCCTCTTCCGCAACTAATGCCGCCTGCACGGGGTCAGGGTAGCGAGTACCTCGGGCTTGGCGAAGTGTCGCAATATGATCGATATTGACGCCTAACAGTATCCGTGGGGGGTGCATAGTTCCTCCAGCGCAACAATAAGGTAAGAGTATGTGAACAGGAAATTCAAAAAATCAGGGACGATGGCGACGCCGAGCTAAATCGAGCATCAGTTCTCGCGAACGCAAAACGGTGGTGCCAAGATGGGGTGCCAGCGCCGCTCGCATTACCGCCTTTAATGCATTGGCAAGGCCTTCATGTTGCCAATCACCCTGCTCAATGTAACGTAACGTTCTTCCATCGATGCCACGCTCAGCAGGTATGAATGCCCGGCTGGCGGTGTCAAAACGGTAGCGGAGCTGAGGATCCAAAACACAACCTTCTGGTGTCGCAAACTGCGGCGTGGCCTCGAGCGCCTCTAGCAGCGCCCACTCATAGCGGCGCAGCGCCAATGCGCGCTCCGCTGGCGCTGGCAGTGCTTCCAGTAGCGCGGTATAAAACGCGAAAACGTCAGGCGCCGGCAGTTCTAACGGCAGCAGCCGAGTGGCGATCTCATTGGCGTAAAGCCCGCACAGCAACCCCTCCCCGGCCAACAGCGCCGTCTGGCCGCGAGACTCCATCAACGTTAGCCGCTTTAAATCGCGACTGCCCTGCCAGGTCACGAACAGTGGCGTAAACGGCTGCAGGCGTTGGCGCGATTTAGAGCCGGGCCTTTGCCCACCATGGGCCACAGCACGCACTCTGCCGTGATCAAGCGTTAATAGATCCACCAGCGCACTGGTTTCACGATAAGGCCGACGGTGGAGTAAAAAAGCCGGCTCTGGCGACATCGCTACCTTCAATCGAGGTCGTAACCCAAGCTTTTCAAGGCGCGCTCGTCATCCGACCAGCCGCGTTTTACTTTCACCCATAAATTGAGCATCACTTTGGTACCCAGGGCGCGCTCCATATCCAGGCGCGCTTCACGACCAATGCTCTTGAGACGATCGCCGTTTTCACCAATTAAAATGACTTTTTGGCCTTGGCGCTCAACGAGAATAAGCGCGCTGATATGCGTTACACGCTCTGTCTCGCGGAACTCTTCAATTTCAACGGTCATCTGGTAAGGCAGCTCATCGCCCAGTTGGCGCATCACTTTTTCACGCACCAGTTCAGCGGCCATAAAGCGCAGGCTTTTATCGGTAATCTGGTCTTCAGGGAAGAAGTGGACACTTTCAGGCAGGTGTTTGGCTACTTCCTCTTCCAGAGTATCGACCTGAGTGCCGTGCTTGGCTGAAATCGGCACGATAGCCGCGAAATCGCGACGGGCGCCGACATCCGCCAGCCACGGCAACAAATCGCCCTTTTCGCCCAGGCGGTCGACTTTATTGACCGCCAAAATCACCGGCGCTTTTACGTGCTCCAGGCGCTTTAACACCGCCTGGTCTTCTTCCGTCCAGCGGGTGCGGTCGATAATAAATACTACGCAGTCCACATCACGCAGGGCCTGGGTAGCCGCCTGGTTCATAAAGCGGTTGATCGCTTTATTACGATCCTTGGACATGATGTGCATGCCCGGCGTATCAACATAGATGAACTGCGTCTCATCAACCGTTTTAATACCCATGACCTGGTGGCGCGTGGTTTGTGGTCGCCGTGAGGTAATCGATATTTTCTGCCCCAGAATACGGTTCATGAGGGTCGATTTGCCCACGTTGGGTCGGCCGACGATGGCAACGAATCCGCAGGTTTGGCTCATGATTTATCTCCAGGGCTTTTTTCGAGGTACGACAGCGCTTCTTCTGCCGCCTGCTGTTCAGCATGACGGCGGCTTGGGCCTTTACCAGTGGTATGCTCAGCCAACAGGTCAATGTAGCACTCCACGGTAAAGGTCTGGGCATGCGCCTCGCCCTTTACGCAGACAACTTCATAGCGCGGCAACGCGGCTTGACGCGACTGCAAAAACTCCTGCAACCGTGTTTTGGGATCTTTTTGGGTATCTTGTAAAGAGATATTACCCAGCCTTTCCGCGTACCAGTCCAACACCCGGTTGCGCACCACATCCATCCCAGCATCCAGATAGATAGCGCCAATAATGGCTTCGACCGCATCCGCCAAGATCGATTCACGACGATGCCCGCCACTTTTCATCTCGCCGGAACCTAGCCGCAAGCATTCACCGAACTCCATTTCACGGGCCAGTTCCGCCAGGGTTTGTCCTTTCACCAGTCGCGCGCGCAGGCGCGAAAGCTGTCCTTCACGGGCCTGAGGAAAGCGCTGAAACAGCGCCTCGGCGATGACAAAGTTGACGATGGAGTCACCTAGAAACTCCAGGCGCTCATTGTTACGACCACCGAAGCTGCGGTGGGTCAAGGCCAATTCCAGTAGCGTATCGTCGCCAAAGGTATGACCGATTCGTCGGCAAAAAGCGTTCAAGGAATTACTCACAGCTCTCCTACGTCATTGACGTTAACTAAAGTGACATAACTGACTAAATTCAGCACACGCAGCGTCTTCATTCAATGCGCCGCACGCTGGTAAAACTTGGCAACCCGCCATCCCAGTGCATCCACACCGCAAAGGCGCGGCCCACAATGTTCTCTTCCGGCACGAAGCCCCAATAGCGGCTGTCGTTGGAGTGGTCACGGTTGTCCCCCATCATGAAATAGTGCCCTTCAGGAACCTCCACTTCACGCATTTGCGGGCCAGGGTCTCGCGGGTTGTTATAAATAAAGTGCTCGGTGTCGCCAAGGCGCTCTTCTAACAATAGCTGCTGGGGCGAACCATCGGGCCCATCCTCGATCAGCTCTTTGGCCACCGGTTCGCCGTTAACGTAAAGCTGCTTTCCCTCATAGCGGATATGATCCCCTGGCATACCGACCACTCGCTTAATGAAGTTCACCGAAGGCTCGTCGGGGAAACGAAACACCATCACATCGCCACGCTCAGGATCATCGACTTCGAGAAAGCGGGTGTTGACTACCGGTAAGCGTAAGCCGTAGGCAAATTTGTTGACCAGAATAAAGTCGCCCACTTCAAGCGTAGGCCGCATTGAGCCAGAGGGGATCTGAAAAGGCTCAATGATAAAACTACGCACCACCAGCACCACCAGCAACACCGGGAAAAATGAACGGGCGTAGTCAACCGGCCACGGCTCTTTAAGTAGCTTTTCGCTGGTAACTGGATCCAGCCCTTCCTGGGTATTGGCCTCTGCGGCGGCGAAGCGTTGGCGGCGCTTGGGCTTTAATAGCCACACGTCCAACAGGTAAATAACGCCCGAAAGCGCAACGGCAAGTACCAGCAGTAATGAAAAATCCATGAGTGGTGTTCTTTCCTAGTCGTTAACCTTGAGCACAGCAAGGAAGGCATCCTGGGGAATTTCCACACGCCCCACCTGTTTCATGCGTTTCTTACCCGCTTTCTGTTTCTCGAGCAGTTTCTTCTTACGGCTGACATCGCCGCCGTAACACTTGGCCGTCACGTTTTTGCGCAGCGCTTTCACGGTGGAACGTGCCACCACTTGACCACCAATAGCCGCCTGAATCGCCACATCAAACATCTGCCGTGGAATCAGCTCTTTCATTTTTTCCACTAACAAACGACCACGATGGTGGGCGTGATCGCGGTGGATAATCACCGCTAGAGCGTCAACTTTGTCGCCATTAATCAGCACGTCGAGACGCACCAATTTGGCCTCTTCAAAGCGCTCGAAGTTGTACTCAAGCGAAGCGTAGCCCTTGGAGATCGATTTCAAGCGGTCAAAGAAGTCCATGACCACTTCCGACATGGGCAACTCGTACGCTAGCTGAATTTGGTTACCCAGGAACTGCATATCCAATTGCGTACCCCGGCGCTGCTCACACTCGGTGATCACGTTCCCCACATACTCCTGGGGAACCAGAATACTGGCGCGTACCACCGGCTCACGCATTTCATCTACGTCGGCCATGTCGGGTAGCTTTGAGGGGTTGGAGACATAGGTAATATCGCCATTTTTCATCGCCAGCTCATAGACAACCGTCGGCGCGGTGGTAAGCAGATCAATATCATACTCACGCTCCAGACGCTCCTGAACGATCTCCATGTGCAGCGTGCCAAGAAAGCCCACCCGGAAACCAAAGCCAAGGGCATCAGAATTTTCCGGTTCATAGGCAAGCGAGGCATCGTTAAGCGCCAGCTTTTCAAGCGCATCACGGAAGTCTTCATAATCATCCGCACTGACCGGGAACATACCGGCATACACCTGCGGTTTTACTTTTTGGAAACCGGGCAGACGCGCTACATCTGGCGTCTTGGTGTGGGTAATGGTATCGCCCACCGGTGCGCCGTGGATTTCTTTGATACCCGCGACAATAAAACCGACTTCCCCGGCACGCAGAATCCCGGTCTGCTTACGCTGCGGGGTGAAAATCCCCACCTCAGTGGTGCCCCAATCGCGGCCCGTCGATTTAATACGGATCTTATCGCCTTTGCGCAGCGTGCCATCAAACAGACGAACCAGCGAAACTACACCAAGGTAGTTATCAAACCAGGAGTCGATAATGAGTGCTTGCAGCGGCGCTTCCGGGTCGCCCTTGGGCGGCGGAATATCGCGCACCAAGCGCTCTAGCAAGGCATCAATGCCCAAGCCACTTTTGGCCGAGACCTGGCAGGCGTCGGTGGCATCCAGGCCGATAATCTCTTCAATCTCCTGGGAAACCTTGTCGCAATCCGCCTGAGGCAAATCGATTTTGTTGAGTACCGGCAGAACTTCTAGTCCCTGTTCGATAGCGGTATAACAGTTGGCCACCGATTGCGCCTCTACCCCTTGTGCGGCATCGACAACCAGCAACGCCCCTTCACAAGCGTAGAGCGAACGCGACACTTCATAAGAGAAGTCAACATGCCCAGGCGTATCGATAAAGTTCAGCTGGTAAACCTGGCCATCGGCGGCGGTGTAATCCAGCGTGACCGACTGCGCCTTAATCGTGATGCCTCTCTCGCGCTCGATATCCATGGAGTCGAGCACTTGCTCTTTTAGCTCACGCTCGGTTAATCCTTCGCAGGTCTGAATCAAACGATCAGAGAGCGTCGATTTACCGTGGTCGATGTGGGCGATAATAGAGAAGTTTCTTATGCGACTGATCTTGCTGTCTTTTTCGTTTGTCATTTGCCGATTTAATCCGGGGTATGTACGCAACCGTGTACGATAAAAATAGTTGCTTGGTGCGTGCAATATAAATTTGAGGGCATTGTACCGTTAGCGAGGTTCTGGTGCTATGTTCATTCAAATTGCAAGAGATCTATCATGGAAACCCCAGCAGAATACTTCTATAGAAAATTGATGGATACAAGGACTGATCACACGCTTGCGTGACCGACCCAATTTTTATCGAGCGCTTGGTTAGGCTGGCGGATGAGCAACGAAATCAAGGGCAATGAAAAGCTGCCGATAGGCGACCTGTCTGGCTCCTCACTTTTAGGCTATTAAGTGAACACTCAGCTTCGCAGCTATTCGCGATCAACTAGCATAGACAAGCGTCTACATAGTAAGCTGTAACAAAATATTGTTCGCTGGGGAGCGCAATTTTGCCTAGGCCAAGAGCTATATCTGAGCATATAGATTTGTGGTTTCAAGAGCTTATAGATCTCGATGAAGCCATCCCTTTGTTTCGGCTACGACGCCTAGAGACAGAGATATCTAAACTCAATAACGAGTATGAGAAAGCTATTGATTATGCCTATCTCTATGGGATTTGGGGCAAAATAGACGAGGCTCGCTCGTGGCTACGCGCCACTGGCGGCTACGGTTCCTCAACTGCGCTCAGCTATGCTGGTGCTGCAAAAGCGTCGCTACAATTCACCGAATCAATGAAGGCCTTGCGTTATGCAAAGGATAGCGGCGCTTTGTCGACCCAGTCTTCTCGCGCCTTTGCATTCTATATAGCTATGGGCGTGTGCGCGTACAATTTAGCGCAGGAGATTCAAGAAATGAAAGATGACGACATGATTGAGAAGTACGAGTACTCACCATCTATGAAAGTCATCAAGAGCGCTTCTCGCCTTGGCCTCAAGGACGAAGATATTCAGACATATTTTAATCGCTCCTTAAGCAACATCGAAAAGCACTTCGACAATAAGCGCTGGGCGCTGGCAATCCATCAGTCTGTATGCGAAGAAATGCCGGACAAGATCGTGCTGCGCGTAGAAGTCCCAGCCGATCCAGAAAAATTTGGCGATATTCTGTGGGATATGTGTGATATCGACTATAGCGGTATTCCTGCCGAGGTTCGCAATAGCATAATTATTAACCCAGTGCCTGCGGAGTAAGCTGTGCAACCTCAAGATGTGCTTGATTTCGCATACCAAATTTATAAAGAAAATGACTCAGAAGCCTCCTATCGTACCTCTGTTGGCAGGAGCTACTATTCAACTTTCTACCCCGCGAAAGCAGTTTACGAAAAGCTTAAATTGACTGGCCATGGCAACACGCACGAAAAGGTGATTAGCGGCTATGAGAAAAAGCACCCAGCCATTCACTCAGCACTAGGTGCGCTTTTCAGTGACAGGGTTCAAGCGGACTACCACCTTAGCGAAAAAGTAACTGCCTCTCATGCAAAAGCAGCCTTGTCCAAGGCCAGAAAAATACAAGAGAAATTGGGGAGTCTCTAAAGAGCGCACAGCAAGCAATAGCAGGCCCTCGCAGTAGCAACGCTCCTCAGCTAGCATTCAGTAAGCCAATGAATTTTGCTATTTACTCATGGAGAACGCATGTATCAAAGCCCGTGCACACTCTTCTTATTCAACGAGCATGAGAGAAAGAAGATCATTTTCAATCGCTCGCTCATTGAATATCGGATAGGTCTAGGTGTCGTTGTCGGGCTTGTAACTGCGATTGCCGTATTTTTCATTCAGTACCCATGGGCAGGCCAGGAACACCTGGTACATGTATATGCTACTTATGGCGCTCTTCCAGCGGGCATCGCTGCTGGGATTTACGCCTGGCACATGGTCGAATGGCGTGATTTCCGGCAGTGGGAAAAAAAGTGGTACCCCATAGCAATCGCTCGATCCGAGGGCGGCTCCTTTCAGATGAACCCATTGGTTAAGCCTATGCGCTTTTCAGATAGGTTCGATCAGCATATAGCCCGCCTCGACCCTCCAACCTGCAGCTTGATATTCATACTTGTGGGCTATGTTGTTATTTTTTCGCTTTCACCACTGGCCTTGCAATACGCCGTCACGAAATGGCTATTTGTTTTGCTAATGCTTTCATGGTGGCTGATAGCGACCTTCCTTGGCCACGAGTATTCCAACAGGCGTCAATCTGATAGCTCGTTATAGCGCCGATTAAAGTCATCCACCCGGCGCTTCATTTGCCTCTCTATCATCTCTAACCGGTTCTTCTTAGCTTCATCACTGAGTGTCTCGTTTTCCTGAATACGATCTCGCTGCTTGCGATACTCCTGTAGCTGCTTTTCTATATTCTTGGCGCGGTTGAATAGTCGGATTTGCTCGATATGATCGCGCCGAAATTCGATCCGCTCCCGCCCCTTCAGCGCATCCGCTTCATTGGCAATCTGCCCGAGCTCATCGCGGCGTTCATAGAACAGCCCCTGATCTCGGTAAGGAGACGTGCTACTGGCAAATCGCCCTGCAAACGGTATCCGGTACCGCTCGACTTCCTCGCCAGTGGCTACACGAGCAGCAAAGCTTGACGATTTTTCGACAAAGCCCCATGCCCCGCCACCGTAGTAGTTGACCAGGTGCTGCATGACATCTGGATTAATATCAACGCTACCAGTTCGATACTCGCTTCCTCCGGTCAAGTCATTGAGAAAGCTGGCGATAGCCTTATAGGGCTCTGGCGTGCTGGGCATGGCGCGCGAGCTATCAGGTGTCGGCGTGCCAAACGGCAGATCCTCCCTGTAGATCATGCGACCCGCAAAGTCTTCGTTAAAGCCTACTTGTGCGAACGACCGCACGAGCGTTGGTGTCAGGTTCTTCATAAACAAGCCGGTCGCGCTATCTGAGTCTTCCCAGCCGATAGGTGAGAAGCTGCCGAGAATTGCTAGGCCAAGGTTTTTGCCCGCCTCGGTTGCATCCAGCGTGCCTGAAGTAACAGCCTCGGCATGGGTACCGATCACTGAAAAAACGTTATAGCCATACGGCAGCGGGATCGATACAAAGTCTTCAGGCTCGCCACCCCATAGACTGCTCATGATGACGATATTGCGCTCTTTAACATGGTCGGGAACCTTGTCATAAAACAGAACGCCATCTTCATCTTCCTCAGAGGCCCAGCGGTTAAGCATGCCCAGAGCAAATGCACCTGACGCCATTCCAAACGCTAGCTTCTGCGCCATGTTGGCACGCGCCCATACGTTCATCGGGCTTTTGCCATCCGGCGTGTTCTTTGCCGTTATCATGGTGCGGGCGAAGTTCATGGTGCCCTGGACAGAGGCATTGGCAAACATATAAGCCGCGTTGAGTGCGGTACCCGCTTCCCCACGGCGGTTAAAGTTGACCGTCATATTCTTGGCCAGGCTGGCCGCCTGTTTACGGGAAACGCCAGCACGCCGAGCGTTGGCATAAGCTGAGAGGCGCACCGCGTTCTCTACAGCGCCGTTCATGTTCTCAACAAAGTCAGCGGTTTTCTTACGCGCTTTCAGCATATGCGACATGGTGGTACCGTCGGCGCGCCGCACCATGGATTGAATTTCCTTGGCCTGCGAGCTGATATCCTTCATATCGAAGTAGCCGGTTTTGGCGCCGTCTTCCTGAAACTCTTTAAACCAGGTATCCCACTCACGACCGCTGTCGTTTTTGCCCAGCTTGTTTTGCAGGCCTCTCCATGCGGCTTTCATGGCGGGGCCAATGTCTCGCGCCGTTTGGCGAACAATGGCCTCTCCCTTAATCTTACCGTCGTCGCGAGTTTGTTCAGCCGTCAGGTTCAGCAACGCGGTTTGAACGTCACGTGTGAAGTTTGTCAGCATGAACTCAGGGTTATAGCTGGTCATCATGGCCGACATTGCCCGCGTGGCCGTGCTGGCCATGCGGATCAGCAAGCCATTATTCTCAGGCCCGACATTGCGCATGGCGTTCATCAAGCGCTCGTCGTGAATCTTTAGATAGTACGTGCGCCCTGCCCGCTTCACTTTGAAGTACTTGTCGTTGCCCGCCATATTTACAGGGCGATCTTGCACCTCAATACGGCTTTTACCTGTGTCAGGGTCGGTAATGGTTACCGGCGTGCGCTGCGTGTCAGGGTTGTTGTCAGTAAAAACTTCCCACAGCGAGGGGTTTGGATGATCAGTCACCAGCGAGAGAAGCGACTGCGCGACTTCGTTCTTGCGCCGGCGGATAAGCGACTCGTTGGCATCAACGATCACTTGGGATGATGGAGAATCAGCAATGCTTTTACGGCCTGCTGCCGTGCGTGACTCCCTGCCACTGACCTCAAAGCCTCGCCCGGTCTTGGGTCGGCCTGGCTCATCGGCGGCATTGCCTTTTAGCGGCACGTAGTACTGCCATGCCGCTTCCCAGGCATCTACCACCGTATCGTCTTCTAGCCCGCCTTCACGTATTGCATCACGGCGCAAACGGGTCATGTCATAAACGATCTTGGCCAAACGGTCGTACTCAGCCTGCTTGCCAGAGTTGGCCACCTTCTCCATGATTTCTGCCGCCCGGGCATTCGTCATGCCCGAGCCGCCATCCTGCATGTCAGGCTTATCGGGGTTACGCTCTGCAATAGTCGCATTACGCTCTGGCGCGTGACGGGCGTAAAGATATTCATCAAGGTCGGCTTGGCTAATTTTGGCTCTTGCCAGCCCTTTCGCCAGCGGTTCCACGTACTGCTCTCTTAGCTGACGCAGGTCGTATTCAGCCTTGCCGTGAAATAGCTCTTCAGCCAGGTACACATCCGCTTCTTCCTCGATCTCGCGCCCACTGCGGCGAATCGCATCCTCTAGGATTTTTAGCGGCCGCATTTTATCCGCCATCTTGCGAATGGCAGTCTCTGTCAGCGCCTCGTCAGGCATCGCAAAGTTGGTGCTGTCAGTACTGGAGAAATTGCCGCCAATGGTTCCTGATGCTTTGTTCAGGCTAAAGCGCTGCTCCCCGACACCGTAGTCAGGAGTACGATACATGCTCTCGCTGATTTCGTAGTCTTTATTACGCCCCTTGTTTTCAATGAAGCCAAAGCGCTTATAGAACTCGCGAAGACGCTTTACATTGCCGCCAAAGTCGACCGATGGTGTGAGCGCTAGCGTTTTGCCGCTGGCGTCCGCCCACTGCGATAGACGGCGCATAACGTCGGATCCTATGCCTTCGTTCTGCTTAGGCGAGACTATGCGGGAAATGGTCACCCGCTGGCCACGGCCCGCCATATCTAGCTTTAAGCCAGGGTATTCGTCACGCAGCTGCTTGGAGAGCTCGCGATGCGTGATCGAGGATTGCTGCTCCATCAAGCTATAGAGCGTTTCATCTTGCGAGGCGAGGTCGCGCTGCGCCTGCTGGCGACGCAACCAGCGGCGGGATTGCTCACCCAGCGCCAGAATGTCGTTGGTACGCCACTCGATGTTAGGAAATAGCTTGCGCAGCAATCGGCGAACAGTGGACTTGATACGCTGGCTTAGCGTCGGACTGCCGTTGCTGTCTTCGATGTAGTGAGCAACCAGCTCTTCGGCAAGCGTCACTTTACCTTCATGGGTTGTTACATCGATAAACGGATAAGCCGACTGGATAGCGGCGATATTGTCGCGGCCTGCCTGTGATCGTGTGTGGCTTTTGTAAACCTCTAGCATCAGAGGCTCCAGTTCAGCGCCTAGCACCCCGCGTATGCCTTTGTGCCCAACTGACTCATGCACGGCTGTGCGCACCGCTTCGTCTACGCTGGCCATGTTATCGGCAACAACATACAGCTCGCCGCCAACAAACATGCCTCGAACGTCTGCAGGGCTAATGCCGCGAAGCATCATGCCCATCAACGCATCCGTTGGGAGTTCAGTAGCGGACTGGATAACGCGCGTATCTGCCAGCTCAAGCATGCTTTTAAGAGTAGACTTTATGTCTGATACGTTTACTTGAGCTGCGTTAGGCTCAGCGTTGTTTGAAAGCGGCTCAGGATCATCTTTCTGGAACTGATCTTGGTCAGTTGCAGGGAAAGTTCTTTGTTGGCGGCGGCCGTCGCGTATCTCTTTACTGATCGTGGATGCTAAATAATGCAGCTCTGCCCGGCTAAGCGGGTGTTTAGAGAGCCCCGTCTGTCGCATGGCGCGGTTGAGGAGGGAAAGCACACGATCCCACGCGGCACCAAAACGTCCTTTTTCACGCTCAGCCAAATACGCGAAGACTTCCTCTGCCCGAATATCGGCGGGCGTCGTATCGGCCGGATAATGCCTATTAACGTGACGCCAAGCAGGCCTTAACGACGGAACCTTTTCCGTTTCAAGTATGCGATCAAGGATTCGCCTTTTGATAGCAGGCTCGAAGGTATTAAGTCCAAAATGTCCAACCACCTCGTGCCGTAATGTTTCTCGCCCGTCTCGCGCTGAACGTAAATTGGCAGCGACAAGTACGAGTTTTCCGGATCCTGAGTGGTAGGCTCCTTTGATGATGCCAACTTTGTCTCGGGTGGCTGCGGCTCCATAAGCATCCTCTTGGCGATTAACGACCATGATATCGAGTGGAATATGGCCATTGTAGTCTGCCATGAATGCATCGGCGATGCGTTGAGCTTCTTCAAGACTAACGCCCTTTTCTTTACCGTTGCCACGCACCACGCTGCGAAGGCTGTACATGGCTTCTTGTCCACTCTGATCGCCTTGCCCTCCCTTGCGTATTACTTCAGCAATAGGTGCCTTAGTGCGTCGAGAAGCGAGCGTCCAATCACCTTGGCTAATCAGTACCGAGCTGCCGCGATCAATATTCGTGGCTTGAAGCGTGCCGTCTTTGTTGATCGAATCGATGGTGTAAGCGTTGCCCGCTTTGGAGTAACCAACATCGGTTAGCAGGTTGATGGTGTCGCCAGGCATAGCGCCACCAAAAGCATCACTAACGCGCTGTTGGCGTGGTGTCAGCTTGGCAGGTTTACGCGGCCTGGTAGATTTTGGTGACGGCTGTTCGGTGGACTGAGTGGCTGACTCGAGGGAAGGCTGTGCACCTAATAGATCGCTCTGCCCGCCAGCTGCCAACACGTCTGCCTGGCGGTCACTCCCGGTCAGGCTGAAATCCTTTAAGTCACGGTCTGCCTGGGCACGTTGAGTTTCCGTTTGTCGCTGCTGGGCATCGGCTCGCTCGGCCTGTTGCCTTTGCTGCTCGCGCTGCGCAAGGCTTTCTTCGGTTTGGGATTCGAGGAAGGCTTCTTGCTGCTGAGCTGGGCGTTCAACCGTAGAGGCTAGATGTTTAGCTTCGGTTAATGACTTGCCTGAGGTGAAGTTGTCACCCTGATAAAAGGCTTGCTGGTCGGCGAACACCATAAACAGAGGAATTCGGTTCCCACCACTGCTTATCGAGCGGTCAGCAATCACCGTCCCGTCACTACCCTCCCACACCCGGCTTCCATTGCTGCGCCGCTGCCACTTAATACGTTGTGGGGAGCGCGAGGATTGACCTGTTCGGGTAGCGTCTGTCTGTTGTGAAGTAAAGCCCCACCCGCCTTCAACCTCGACTGGCTCAGCGTTAGAAGACTCACGGAAACGCTTAGATAGCTCAACTGCACGACGCGTCTGGAACGGTGAACCGTCAGCCTTGAGTGTTACGTTTCCTGCTGTTTGCTCTCGTTCTCCAACATCCAGGCGTTGTTCGCCTGCACTCGCTGCTCGTGAGTCGTCTCGTCCAGGTACTGCGTTATCTTCTCGTTGCTCCACCCTTGTTTGCGGAGTCGATCCGTCGCTAGATGCTGGTGTACGTGATTGTTTCGTTGCTGTTGCGTTAGGGCCATTGAGCAATGCTTCCTTTAGCTCACGCGTCACGCTCGAAAGGCTTTCGCCTTCATTCACGCGGCGTGCTGCATCGTTAATCTGCTGGTTAATTTCTGGTGTTGTGGTGGCTCGCTGCAGCAGGTCAACCGCTTGAGCCGACGCATCTTGTAGCGCTTCATTTTGATCCCGGGCGATACGGTTACCCGCTTGCTCGGCAGTTTGCGCATTGTCGTTAAGGGTAGCGAACAGGCGGCGATCTCGCACTAGGCTTTGGCGTAGATTGTCCATCAAGCGGACGCGCTCACCTATAAGTGACTGCGCAGGATCATCACCAAACATGCCCATTTGATCATTTTGGCTATTCGCAAAACCCGCTTGGCGGATCTCGTTCACCAATATCGCACGTTGGTTCTCGTTTGTTGGTTTGACGCGCTGAAATACATCAATAGCGGCTAGCTGCTGATCAGCATCTTCAAAGGCCCGACCAATAGCGGCACCGTCCTTCTCAGTCACTACTTGGTTCAGCACCGCCCCAAAGGGTTCATCTTCCAATTTGGCAATATCGATGCCATCACGCACCACTTGAGAGCGTGGCAAATTGCGCTGGGCGATTGTGTTGCTGGTGTCCTCTTCACTGTTTCGGAATACTTTTGCCGCATCAATGGCAGTGGCATTACCGGCCGCAATATTTGCCTCGGCCGCTTCGCGTCGTGCGTCTTCGACGGTAACGCCATCCGCTTCACGCAATACAATCGCATTTACGTCAGGCTGGCTAAGTTGTTTCGCTAAATTGATGCGGTGATGGCCATCGGCTGCAAATAGGCTGCCGTCTAAACGCTCATGCAGAATGAGGTTGCCTGCACGAAGATCATCCCATGATTTAACTCCCGCTAGGCGGCTATCAACACCCACTTCATTGACGTCGGTACGGAATTGGTAAGCTTCTGGGTCAACGTTAATACGCTCAACCGGTACTCGACGAGGCAGCATTCGATCAGGATTCGCCGAAGGTTGATCGGAAGCTTGCTCTAGCGGCCCATTAACGGCAGTAGGGGTGGATTCGTCTTGCTGGCCTTCTATATCAATTGTAGTGTCGGGCAGGTCGGTATTGGGATCGTAATCGGCAATGCCATCCTCGGCCGCCTGCTCGCGCCACGCTTCTTCCCACTCAGCATTACTGTCTTCGTTATTACGCTCCTGGCTGGAGTCAACGGAGGAGGCAGGCGCGTTAAGGCGATCCATTACACGCGTGAAGCGCTCGGAAGCGCTTTGTAGCTGCTCACGAATAGCCGTGAAGGCTTCGCTATCGTTTCGCGTGCGTGCCATGGTTTCGGCTTCAAGCGCTGCTGATATCTCACCACTAACAGCGTCCAACTCGGCAACGGCATCGCTATCGCCACGCTCTTCAGCGGCCGCACGTAAGGCTTTAAACGCATCGCCGTAACTGATTGAGTCGCGCACCTCGCGCTCAGCGGATGAAAGCTCAAAGCGAGGCCTGGCGATTAGCTCGGCAGCGGTACCGATAGCCTCAACGTTGGCGGTCTCAGCTTCTGGGGCTGACGCCTCCCCTGGTGCGGGGGATGGTTGCTCGGTAGAGGTTTCGCTTGGCTCAGAAAGCTCGCCACCCTGTCGGTTATTGCCACGCATCTCCATGACAGCCGTGCCGCCTCGGACAGCACCACCGGTGGGTGCACCCACAATCACGCCTCCCGCGGCACGGCGACCAGCGGTGACAGGATCCCAGCCAGCCTCAGTACCTACGGATTCGCCCGTGTACTCAATACCACCCTCTTGAAGTGCTTCGGTGACGCCTTCCGTACCGGCAGCGCGACTAACGGCGCCGGGGATTTGCCGCGCACTGGTCACTGCATTCTTGCCGCCTGGCAACAAGCGACCTAGCGCAAAGCGATCCAGTAGCACAGAAGCGGCAGCTGTCGGGCCGGATACTGCATAGTCACGGCCTTCCGGCATACCTTCAAGGCCATCGTTTTCAACTCGACCCTCGCCAATTTCTTGCGTGCGCGCCGCTAGATAAGCGGGCAAGCTAACCACTAACCCTGCCATATCCGCCAACGCGGCCGGGCCTTGTTCAGCTGCTGCACCTGCGATGGTTTTAATGCTTGGCTCATCCAGAGCGCGGTCAATCGTGTAGTTCGGCTGGTAGCCTAAGCTAATGTCTTCAACTGCCTGCCCGGTATCAATAAGCCCAGTGCTGGTATCCTCTGGCTTGGCGCGCATCGTGAAATCTAGGCCGAAGCCACCTAGCTCAACGTCTGGTTCATATCCGCGCTCACGCATTTCGTCAGAACTGCCGCCAATCACGCCCGGGTTAATGCCTCCCAGCGCGTCGGTAATGGCTTTTTCTCCACGATCTGCCATGTTGCCAACGAACTGCAGCGCGTTACCCGCCAAATCAAGCCCCCGCTCACCCGCATTGCGGAGTGCGTTGCTCGCCAAATTAGGGGATTCAGTCAAGCTGTCTTCAGGTGCAGGTTTCTCTTCTCTATCCCCGAAAACGTCCGCTTCAGTACGGGTAAAGAATTGACTTTGAACATCTGCACGCAGTGACTCAGGAACTTGAGGTTCAATGGCGCGGCGATAGAACTCACCTCGCACGCGCTGCTTGGTTTGCCAATCAGCGGCTTGGAAATCGGGGTCGTTGGCAATATCTGTCCATTTTGGCGGGGTAGGATTTTCGGCGGCGTTCACACGCGGCTCCTTCGACATTAAAAGTATTTGTTTAAAATAGCGGTGGCGGGATCTTCCTCAGCTGCCTCGCTAGGCGATGGGCCTGGTCTTAAGCCACGCTCTCGCTGAGATGGCTGTTTGTCGCCTTGCGCTGTCTGGTTTTGAGTCGAAGCCGCAGGCTGCCCTTGGTCTGGCATAACAATGCCGTATGTTTTATTTTCACTTTCTCGAATCATTTGATGAATGATTTGCAGCTCTTCTTGCGCCTGCGCCATCTCTTCATCATCAGGCATTCTTGCAGCTTCACCTTGGATAAATTTGTCCAAGTCCTCAGCCCGATTTCGAAGCGCCTCAATCCGAACTTCTGAGCGAGAA